>ERZ838839.561-NODE-561-length-46861-cov-5.963701_pt1 | contig 46861 bp, 35 predicted proteins | sample MGYA00519909_ERZ838839 | MGnify/ENA primary metagenome ERZ838839 (study PRJEB31850, sample SAMEA3708843) | human gut metagenome | biome: human gut; feature: human-associated habitat; material: faeces | place: China | collected 2014 ... | reverse complement strand
TCGCATACCATGCAGCTGTCGCTATGGATAAAATCGTGTACCTGGCTCAGCTTTGCCTTTATTATTTTCGCGGCTTTAGGTGACTGCTTTTTCGCCTTCTTGATAAAGCTATTTGAGATGGCGTCATCATCGCCGTTCTGATCGTAGAAGAGGACACAGTGCGCCTTTCGTCCATCACGTCCCGCTCGACCAATCTGCTGAATGTAATCCGTCATATTGATTGGCGCGTTGAAATGCACGACAAGTTCAATATCGGAGACATCAATACCCATACTGAATGCCGAAGTTGCGATCATAATCTTTCTTTTGCCTTGCAGGAAGTCGAACAGCAGCTGTTTCTTGCGGCGTTCCGGCTTGATTCGTGAGTGATAGCGTGTCACGTCATCGGGATATTTTTCTTCTAAAATATTATATAGCGCATCTACATATGTAGTCGTCTGCGCAAAGATCAGCACCGAGCCATCTTTGTGATACTTACCAATTAGCTTGCAGAGCTTCTTGATACGGAATTCCAGCCGTTCCTCTAGCGTTTTCTTGTTGCAGGTAACATCCTTCTTGAGCAGAATAAGATTATCACGCCGTAAATCACTGCGGAGAACCGCAGGCTTGTCCATATGCAGACTATCACGAATGGTATTCAAAGAGTCAGCAGATATTGTCGCAGAGCAGGCACAAATAACCGGCTTACGTTTCAGCTTGCCAATAAAATCGCCAATGTGCAGATAAGCGTCACGAAACGTATAACCCCATTCCGTAATGCAGTGACACTCGTCCGCCACGATCATAAAAATATCCGAATGCTGTATAGTTTCAATAAACACATGATTTTGCAGTCGTTCGGGAGTGATATAGAGGAAAGTCAGTTTTCCTTTGCGTACCTTGTTCAGTATCTTAGCGATATCCTCTTTCGAGCGAGTCATATCGATATAATCGGCAGAAACGTCATGCTCCTGTAACGTCTGCACCTGATTGTAGATCAGAGCAAGCAAAGGCTCGATAACGATAGTCAGCTTGTCCGAATGGGCAAGCCCAACGGTTTCATAGATGACCTGTTTGCCAGAACCCGTGGCAGCAATGACGATTGCGTCCTGTCCGGCATCAAGCGTATTCATCGGAATAATCTGTGCCTTGCGAGGCTTGTCGAAACCGAGTTGCTTCAGTGCAGATTTCAAGTGTCTTTTCATATCCATAGAGATAACCTCCAACGTACTAAGATTATCAATATGTTATAGGAATGTAAAAAGATAATGCCAAATAGTGAATATTTCTCGAAAATAAATTGCATTTTTCGATTTAATAGATTTTCTTCTCAAATGTCTTAACAGGATAGTTTAGGCCTGAATATGGCATTGTAAATGATAGAAAGTGTCAAAAGGTTCGAATAGATAAGCGCAGTTCATGTGAAAAACGACAGACCCTGCCGCTCGAAAGTATCCGAATGGCAGGGCCTGCGTTGTTATGAGATATTATCGAAAATCATCAAACAAATCATCAAAATTTAGATTTATATTTTGATGATTTGGCGTATAATATAAATAGAGGTGGTGGATTTTCAAAATGCAGATTGAAGATTTGATCGAACTTGCAAAACGTGTACAAGCACAGCAAGCCGAAGCACAAACCATTGAAGTGAAGGCCGCGCATCGCAGCTGCCCAAGCAAGCTGCGCGATACGCTTTCCAGCTTTTCTAACCAGAACAGCGGTGGTATTCTCCTGTTTGGACTGGATGAAAACGAACATTTCACAGCAGTCGGCGTGTATGATTTGCAGGATTTGCAGAAAAAAGTAACCGAGCAGTGCAATCAAATGCAGCCGCCGGTTCGTGCTCTGTTTACCACCGCTGAATACGAAGGCGTGTGGATTTGTTCGGCAGAGATTCCGTCAATTGCCTACGCCGAGCGTCCGTGTTACTACATCGGTGCTGGCATTCAAAACGGCTCTTATGTGCGTGTGGGCGATGCCGACCGTCATATGACCGACTACGAAATCTACTGTTTTGAGGCATACCGCAACCATATGCACGATGATGAGCGTGTTATCGAGCGCGCAACGGCAGATTTTCTTGACAAAGATCTGCTGAACGCTTTTCTGACCGAACGCCGCATATCACGCCCGCAGTTTGCACAGATGAACGATACGCAGGCTATGGAAATGCTGTCGATCACTCGCAACGGCATACCGACTATCGCTGGTCTGCTGAATTTCTGCGTTTATCCGCAAGGTTTTCTCCCTGAACTGGGTATTACCGGTATTGTCGTTCCGGGTACGGAAATCGGCGATACTGCCGACAGCGGAGCGCGTTTCCTCGATAACAAGCGTATGGAAGGCACCATTTTCAATATGTTTTCCGAGACGATGGCATTCTGTATGCGCAACATGAAAACCGCTACGATCATCGATCCGGAAACCGGCAAGCGCTGTGATAAGACCGAATATCCGGTCAGCGCAATACGCGAGGCTGTGCTGAATGCGCTCATTCACCGCGATTACAGTATTTACACCGAGGGCACGCCCATTCAGATTGACTTTTTCAGCAATCGGCTGGAAATTCACAGCCCAGGTTCTCTATACGGCCGTATGTCGGTCGAAGATCTCGGTTTTGCACACCCCGATGCCCGCAATCCGGTCCTCGCCGTTATGACCGAAAGCCTGACAGATGCAGAGCACCGTTATTCCGGCATCCCGACTATGCGCCGCGCTATGCAGGAAGCAGGACTTCCTGCTCCGGTATTTATCAACCGGCAGAATGAGTTTGTTGTTGTGCTGTACAATCATCCTGCTGAACCGGAGAACCCGGTTATCACAAGCCATACAGCAGACAAAACAGCTGCACTTCTGCAATTCTGCCGCACACCGCGCACCCGCAAGGAAATTGCAGATTTCCTTGGCATTGGAACCGTGTACCACGCCAACAAGCGCTACATTCAGCCGCTGGTTGAGCAGGGTAGGCTGAAACTCAGCATTCCGGATAAACCGTCCAGCCGCAAGCAGACGTACACGACGGACGTTTAAAGGACTCCTGACTCTTTATGGGTCAGGAGTTTTTCTATCTCAAATTACGCAAAAAGGCGGCCGCAGTTTTCCAAATCCGATATATCGTGAAATATATACTATAAAAATGAAGGATGAAAAGAGAAAGTCGAAGGACAAGTGTCGATGTAGTTCTATTGATGTCATGCCATCCATCCCGAAACAGTGCCGGAACGTTTCGGCTCGTTCCGAAACTTCCTGCTGCTTCAATTATCTCATGTGGGGGAAGCTGCGGGAGGTTTGACGGTTACCTTCGCTGCACGCAAAATCCACATAACACAGCAGCCGGGGCTCCCGTAATTGAGAGTCCCGGCTGTCTTATGCCGAAAGATTTAATTTTTTACTTGCTCATCTCGCAGAAACGCATGAGAATTGCGGCAACCTCTGCGCGGGTTGCGTTGTTCTGCGGGTTCAGCTTGCCGTTGGAGCCGTTGACGATGCCGTTTTCAACCGCCCACTGCATTGCGTTTACAGCGTAGCTGCTTACGCTTGCAGTGTCGGAGAAATCGCTCAGCGAACCGTTTGCAGCCGGAGTGCCTGCGTAGCGGTACAGCATGGTGACAAGCTGCTCGCGGGTGATGTTGGCATTCGGGTTGGTGCCGTCGGACACGCCCTTAGCCTTCGCCCAATTCATGCCCTTCTCGTACCAGGTAGCGCCGCCGGTGGTGTCCTCGCCTGCGTAGCGTGCCAGAACCGTCATCAGCATACCGCGGGTGGTGGACGCATTCGGGGAGAACTGGTTATCGTCGGTGCCGTTCATCAGCCCCTTGTCGGTGACGTACTGAACCGCGTCAGCGTACCATGCGGAAGAAGCAACGTCATTAAAGCCAGTCTTCGAGGGCTTGGTGTTCTCAATTTTGCTGAAGGTCGGCGTAATTGTTACCTTGCTGTCCGGCATGGTGAAGGTGTACTTGCTGTCGGACTTCTTGGTGACGGCAATGGCCTTGCCCTTCGCGTCGGTAACCGTCAGCTTGTCAAGCTGATAGCCTGCATCCGGGGTGACGGTTACGGTAACCGTATTGCCCTTTTTCGCGGTGCTCTTATCCAGAGAAACCTTGCCGTTCGACGCAGTGGATGCAGAAACGGTGTTGGCCGAGGTGGTAGAAGAACCAGAGGACGACGAATGACTGCTCTTACGAGTGACCTTAACTACGCAAGTCTTTTCTACATCGTTGTAATTGTCCGTGCCGGTATATTTTGCAGTGAAAGTGTAGTTCTTTGTTACATTCGGCAACTGTGCGGTATACTTGCCGTCCTTTTCGTTTACCGTGATGTCGTTGTCACAGGTTACAGCGAGCTTGCCCTCGGTCGGGACACCGGAAACCGTCAGCTCAACCGAGCCGCCGCCGGTAAGGGTAGACGGAGTGGCCTTGATAGCGATTGCAGGAGTAGCCTTTGCAATGGTGAAATCAGCCTCTGCAGTTACTTCATTGTAGTTGTCTGTTGCAGCGAAAGTTGCCTTTACGGTATAGTCGCCTGCGTTGATCGGCAGAGTGTCGCTGTAGGTGGTATCATCAGCACCCTTAACCTTGTACTGATAGGTTACGTTGTTGATGCCGTTGGTATCACTGGTCGGAACGGGCTCGCTAGCCGTTTCGCCATAAATCCAGCCAGACAGGCTGACAGAAGCATTGCCATCAGCCTTGACGATGGTCACAGTTACTTTGTTGCTGGTTGCGTTGTTATTCTTGCCATCGCTTACAACGACCCAGTAAGTGCCGCTGTCGGACACATTTTTCAGAACAAGCGTGTTGCCGTCATTGTCGATCTTCGTATCATTGGTAGTATCCAGCACATTGTTTCCATCTGCATCTTTGTACCAGGTATACGTCCACTGGCTGCTCGTCGGAGCAGTGGTCAGAGTAACAACCGAAGTGCCGTAGGTGACTGCATCGTTTGCATTGGAGCTCAGAGTGATGCTGCTGATCATCGTCCACTTGGCGTAATAGGTCGTGCCAGTAACAGGATGATTGTTATCGGTCAGCTTGGTCTCTTCGTCGAAATTACTGCTGGAATACCAGCCATCGAATGTGTAGCCTGTTTTGCTAGGCACAGCGAGCTTGTTCGCTTTGAACGACGTTCCAGCCGGGAACGTACCGCCGTCAGTCAGACAGAGAATGTTGACGCCGGCATTCCTAAGAGCCGTGGTCGTAGCTCCAGCATTACCGTTGTCGCCTACAACATAAACGGTCATTTTCGACAGCGGATAGCCCTGACTTGTTACAGTGGTAACGTTCTCGAAAGACTTGGCATCGCTGATAGCTGCACCATTGATAACCAGTGTACCGCTGGTAGTAGCATTGTTCAGATTATAGAATACACCCTTGCCGAGCGAGGTTGCATTCGAGATGTTCACATAGGTAAGACCTCTGTCGTCAAGAAACACATTGTCACCCAATGCGACCTCACGCTTACCGGCATCAAATGTCTTGAGGGAACTGCCATATTTCTGGAATGCACGTGTGCGAATCGATACCGGAACACCGTCTTTAAAAGTTACAGATTCCAGTGTAGTTGTGTTACCCTGTGCGGCAGCAAATGCCTGGTTGCCGATTGTGGCTACATTAGCACCAATGGTTACCGTTTTAATCTTATTGCAATCTTTCACAAATGCCTGATCCGCTACTGCCGTTACAGCCATAGCTGCACCATCTACCGTAATAGTATCTGGGATTTCTACTGTTGCTTTGTCCTCAGCAGAAACATTAGCAGCAAAGCCAGTGATGGTTACGATGAATGCACCATTCTCGTAACGGCTCTCGTAAGTGAATTTTCCTGCGTTACCGCTTTCACCGGCAAAAGTAAATTTATCATTTCCCGCATTCAGGACAGCAACGAGCGTCTTGAACGTTTCGGACGATGCAGCTGCATGTACGGTCATAGCCTTGGAATTGATTACATTATTGCCCCAGCTTGTGATATTAGCAGGAAGCTTAATGGTAATAGAGGTCTTTGTGTAGTTGAATGCGCCAGTATCCACCGTAGTCAGCTTTTCGCATGCCGACAAATCCCAGCCAGTTACTGCATTGGTATCATAAAAGGCATTGCTACCGATACGCTCCAGCTTGACAGCCTTTGAGAAATCAACGTTTGTCAGATGAGTACAGTATCTGAATGCAGTGCTGCTGATATATTTCAGGTTTGCACCCAGTTTAACGCTTGTCAACGTAGTATTGGCATCATTATTAGAAGTTCCGGCGAAAACGCTGTCGCCAATGCCGACTACCTGATAAGACTGCTCGCCGGAGACTGCCATATCCGGAATCGTAATGTCAGCTTTTTTCTTGCCTGTGTCCGTCAAATCAATGATCTGTACGGAATTTTCATCGACCCAGCCATATACGAAAGTGTTATCCTGCGGCAGTTCACGACCGGCCAGCGAAACCTGATAACCAGCCTGAGCGAACGCGCCGTATGCAGCCTCATCCTCGGGAGCAAAAATCGCCGTATAGTCCTTCAGACCCGCAAAGCATGCAGAACCGATAGATGTCAGCTTGCTGCCCTTTTCAAACGTTACCTTGACGCTGCTGCGAACTGCGCTCCCGTTTTCATCCTCAGGATCCGAAGTTGAAAACACACGGCTGCCAATCTTGGATACACCGGACGGAATCGTAATTTCGGTAATGCCGGTATTGGAGAAAGCGGTGTCGCCGATTTCTGTAACGCTAGCCGGGATCTCAAAGTGCGTCAGTCTCACAGCACCGCTGAACAGGCTGGCAGGGAGAACCTTTACATTCTTAGGGAAATTGTTGATCGTTGTCAGCTTCTTGCAGTTGCTGAATATGCCCGAGCCGGCAGTACCACTTTCAAACTCCGTACCAAAGCTCGGCGTACCTTTGAATGTTACCGAAGTGATTTCGGAGGAATTGAACGCGAAAGAGTTGATGGAACGGACAGTTGCAGGAATAGTCACGCTCGTTATCTCGGCCTGCTGCATCGAGTTGTTGCCGATCGCAGTGACGCGGCTGTCGATCGTATAAGCACCATGCCACTTGGCGAGCGGGAAAAAGCGCAATGCAACACCGGACTTACCGTTCTCCGTGTAATCTTCATACAGTACATCATCTTTTACATAGAATGCACGGTCAGACAGATTGCTTGCCTTAATAGAGGTCAAGTGTCTGCACATGATAAACGCATATGCACCGATGCTCTTTACGCTGTCCGGAATTGCAATGCTGCTGATGCTGGTGCTGCGGAATGCGTGCGCACCGATATAGGTCACCTTGCTGCCTGCGGCAAATTCAATTCGGGTGATGCGCGGAGAGCAATAGTCGCTGACAGTATTGTTTTCGGATGCGTCTACCTTCAAGATTTCCGCCAGCTTCAGACCCCACGGGGTAGTGTTGCGGCCATAATCTGCCATCGCACCTTCGCCGGCAATGGTCAGGGTGTAGGCCTGCACCTTATCGCCGCCGTTATCGGCGTTATCGTAGAAGCGCCAGGTTGTGTTGTGTGTCACACAGTACAGGGAATCGTCATTCTCTGTCAATTTCCACGTGACATTATCACCCTCTGCGCCGCAGCTGCCCTCCAGGACAGAGTTGTTTTGATGTGCGGCTTCATCATCCCCATCTGCCGCAAATGCGACCGTCGGTGCCATTGTCAATAGCATGAAAAATGACAATATTGCCGATAACAATCGTTTTTTCATAACTTTTCCTCCTTATTTTATCAGCCTTAACGGCATCGATATAAAAAAACGCTTTCAAGACATGGCTACTCATGACTTGAAAGCGTTTTTATATCTTTGTTGGAACAGCACAAAAGGGCAGAGTTTTACCTGCTCTGCGAGCAGTGTATTGCACCGCGAAGCGGCTTGCCAGATTCTTTTGACGGCGTACACCTCCTTCTGCCTAATAAAGCGCAGAAGAGGTTAACAGCGTCTTCACTGATGCTTGCAACCGGCTGTCATTGCGGCTTTTGCCGCCTTAGACCCTTCCGGCTTTGCGTCCCCCATCTTTCGATGGGTTTGCCTATCTCTCAGGCACCGTGTATGTACCTGATTTTCGATTATTATACCATAATCTGTATAAGCACGCGATTGCTCTGCTATACAATTCGTGTCATAAAAACGACATTTCGCGCAGCAATCTGATGAATATCACCGTTCGGATAGCACAGCTGCGCTTGCCTGACTGTACACGCGACCGTTCAATCCGGTGGACGCAGTACGGAGAGTGTGCTTTTTATTTCCACTGGGTGCGGTACTGATGCGGGGTAATGCCGGTGCTCTTACGGAAGGCCATAATAAAGTGCGAAGCACTGGAGAAACCGCAGTTATCTGCGATGGTCTCAATACTCTGCGAGGTGGTGAGCAGCTGCTGTTTTGCGGCGCTCAGACGCACAGTCTGCAAAAACTGATGCGGTGTTGCCGACTGGTATTCCTTAAACTTACGCATATAGTAGCAGGTGCTGAGCGCAGCACGCTGGGACAGGTGTTCGATGGAGAGCGATTTGTCCGCAAAATTGTACGTCATATAGTCAGCTGAGTCCTGAATGGCGATCTCGAGATCGCTTTTTTTCTTTTCTCCGAGCACGAGCACGAGCAGAACGAGCAGCTTGTTGATCGTCAGGGAAATAATATGCGGATTGGGCTGGTTCTGGTGCACCGAGACCATGATGCGGCGGACACATTCCTCAATCTCGGCATTGCTTCCGGTGGGCAGGATGAACCCATGCGTATTGAGAATAAGATGTGTATAGGCCGTGCTGCCGCTGCCTGCAAAGTGGAACCAGCGCATGCGGATCGGTGTGAGGGCGTGATAGCTGTGCGGTTCTCTGCAGTCAAGCAGAATCAGGCTGCCGGGACCGGCGGTGCGTGTTTCACCGCGGTAGGTGACCGACAGTTCGCCTTCATCTACAACAAGCATCTGGCAGATATCAAGATAATTGCGCTGCATACCGTATGTTTCGTCGCAATGGTAGCTGCCTGCGTGCGGAACATGGTACAGGTTCGTCGCGGTAAAGGCATCTGCATCGTGGTAATAGCGTACAGAATCTGCCAGAATACCCATATCATTAAGCATAATTGGTGTCAACTCCTTTTTTGTACCATATCATGGCATAGAAATGCTGTCATTCGCTTTTCTTATACAATTATATCAAAAAATGATACTAATAAAAAGTATGATTTTTTGATATTTTATTATTATTCTGTGTAGTGATGAATGCGAGAATTTGATATATGATAGGTACAACAAAAGAGAAACGAACCAAAACACGCAAAATAGTTTCTTTTGAGTTAAAAAGACAAAGGGAAAAGAAAAAACAAGAATAGAGAATTCTACAATATAATAGAATTTTCTTATTCGAAAGAGGGGTTGAAACATTTGATTATCATTTTAACATTCATCGCCTTCACCGGTCTTGTAGCCTTGATCTCATGGTACAAGACCAAGGAGGAGAACCTGTCCACCAAGGAAGGCTACTTCCTTGCAGGACGCGGACTGAGCGGTCTGGTCATCGCCGGTTCACTGGAAATGACCAACCTGTCCACCGAACAGCTGGTCGGACAGGCCGGACAAAGCTACTCGACCAACATGGGTGCCATGAGCTGGTCGGTAAACGCAAGTATCGCGCTGCTGGCGCTGGCACTGATCTTCCTGCCGAAGTATCTGAAAGCCGGCATCACCACCATTCCGGAATTTCTGGAGGTCCGATTTGACCGCACCACCAAGCAGATCATCTCGTTCCTGTTCCTGCTCGGCTACATGCTTACTTACCTGCCGACCGTACTGTACTCCGGTGCGCTGGCCTTCAACCAGATTTTCCATCTGGATCAGCTGTTCGGCATCACCACTTATCAGAGTATTGCGATCCTGTGTGTTGCAATCGGCGTTATCGGTTCCATCTACGCAATCTTCGGCGGCCTGAAGGCAGTTGCGGTATCTGATACCGTAAACGGCGTGGGCCTGCTGATCGGCGGTCTGCTGATTCCGATCCTGTCCATCTGCATCCTCGGCAACGGCAGCTTCCTTGCCGGTATTCAGGACTTCATCACCAATGTTCCGGCAGAAAAGTTCAACGCGGTCAATCCGGCGAACGCCCTGCCTCCGATGATTCCGTGGCCGGTCCTGTTCCTCGGCATGCTGTTCAACAACCTGTTCTACTGGTGCACCAACCAGTCCATCATCCAGCGCACGCTGGCAGCAAAGAATCTGGCGCAGGCACAGCGCGGCGCAGTGTTCACCGCCTTCCTCAAGCTGCTGGATCCGTTCTTCATCACCATCTGCGGTCTGCTGGCTTACCGCTTCTTCGGAGACGGCCTGGCAAACAGCGACCTGGCATATCCGTCTCTGATCACCACGGTTGTTCCGAACTGGCTGCTCGGCATCATCGCAGCGGTTCTGTTCGGTGCGATCCTGTCGTCCTTTAACTCGGCACTGAACAGCTGTGTAACGCTTTACACGCTGGACTTCCACCGTCCGCTGTTCAACCAGACCGCAAGCGACTCTCATCTGGTAAGCGTAGGCAAGCGCGTTGGTACCGGTCTTGCGATCGTATCCATCTGCGTAGCGCCGTTCGTCAGCAATGCACCGTCCGGTCTGTATGACTTCCTGCAGGAGTGCTTCGGCTTCTACTCCATGCCGATCCTCGCGATCGTGCTGGTAGGCTTCTACACCAAGCGCGTTCCGGCCTGCGCACCGAAAATTACGCTGGTCGTACACGTCATCCTGTATTCGATCTCCAAGTTCCTGCCGCTGAATGTGCATTACCTGTATGTTCTTTCGGTACTGTTCCCGGTAGACCTGGCACTGATGCTGCTCATCGGCAAGTTCAAGCCCCGTGCTACCGACTTCATCCTCGAGGATTCCAAGGCTGTTGACCTGACCCCGTGGAAGTATGTAAAACCCGCCGCGCTGACCTGCTTCATCCTGATGCTGTGTGTCTACGCGCTGTTCTCTCCGATCGGTCTGGCTCGATAATGAGCCGGACCCCGGAAACCATTCACCTATTCACATTGTAAGAAACGCACAAGGCGTTTTCGATAAAATCCAACAAGAGCATTGAGATTTTTTGAGGAGGAAAAACTTATGAGCAAGGAAATCAAAATCGGTCTGATCGGCGCTGGCTGGATGGGCAAGGCCCACACCACCGCATTCCACAACGCACGCATGATCTTTGGCGATGATATGCCGGTATTCGAGCTGGTAAGCGACGTCAGCGAGGATGCAGTAGCAAAGTTCGCGAAGAACATGGGCTACAACCGCTACACCACCAACTGGATGGACGTTGTTACCGATCCCGAAATCGATCTGGTGGACGTTGCAACCCCGAACTGCATGCACTACGAGATGGCTAAGGCTGCTCTGGAGCACGGCAAGCATGTTTTCTGCGAGAAGCCGCTGTCTCTGTCTGCTGAGCAGTCCCGCGAGCTGGCTGATCTGGCTAAGGAAAAGGGCGTTGTCAACTACTGCGGTTTCTCCAACATCATGAACCCGGCAAACCAGTATGTTGCGGAACTCGTCAAGTCCGGCAAGCTGGGCAAGATCATGCGCGTACACGCTACCTACGATCAGGACATGCTGCTCGATCCGTCCATTCCGATCGCATGGCGCCACATCAACAAGCTGGCAGGCTCGGGCGCACTCGGCGACCTGTGCAGCCACCTGCTGAGCGTTTCCCAGATGATCATGGGCGACATGAGCGAGGTGCTCGGCGTGCAGTCCATCGTTATTCCGGAGCGTCCGGTCAAGGCAGGCAGCACTGAGATGGGCAAGGTTGAGAACGACGACCTCATCACCTTCCTCGTTAAGTATGAAAACGGTGCAATTGGTGACTTCTCGTCCTCCCGTGTTGCAACCGGCCGCAAGAACTACTTCTATTACGAGATTCAGGGCACCGAGGGCTCGGTAGTATACGATCTGGAGCGCATGTGCGAGGTTCAGGTTTACTTCAAGGCTGACGCTGACAAGGACAACGGCCGTGACTGCGGCTTCCGCACCGTACTGCTCAACCCGCAGCACGAGGGCTTCAAGTACTTCCAGCCGGCAGGCGGCATCGCAATCGCATTCGACGATATGAAGACGCTGCAGGCACACGCACTCATGCAGGCAATGCACGGCGGCGAGTACATCTGCAACTTCGAGATGGGCGCTAAGGTTGACGGCATTATCAACGCAGTGCTCAAGTCCGTTAAGTCGGGCACCTGGGAAAAGTGCTAAGGGAGGTTCAAGGCTATGTTTAATAATGTAAAACTCGGCATTGCGCCGATCGGCTGGACGAATGACGACATGCCGCAGCTCGGCGGTGAGCTCACCTTCGAGCAGATGGTTTCCGAAGCGGCTCTGGCAGGCTTTCAGGGCACCGAGGTTGGCGGCAAGTTCCCGACCGACCCGGCAGTGCTCAACAAGGCACTCGACCTGCGCGGCATCAAGATTGCATCCCAGTGGTTCTCGAGCTTCCTGTGCTCGACCCCCTACGAGGAGAACGAAAAGGCATTTATCGAGCAGCTGGACTTCCTCGAGGCTGTCGGTGCAAGCCGCATCAACGTATGCGAGCTGACCCGCTGCCTGTTCGCAGAGGAGTGCTCGATGTTCGGTGACAACAAGCCGATCGCCACCGACGAAGAGTGGGATAAGTTGTGCGACGGCCTGAACAAGCTGGGCAAGATCGCTGCCGACCGCGGCTTCAAGCTGTGCTTCCATCACCATATGGCAACGGTTGTTCAGACCTTTGAGGAAACCAAGCGCCTGATGGACAACACCGATCCGCGCTATGTTTACCTCTGTTTCGATACCGGCCACTTCACCTTCTCCAAGGAGGACGCCGTCAAGGCAGCCAAGGAGTTCGGCCCGCGTATCGGCCACGTTCACCTCAAGGACATCCGTCCCGACATGATGGAAAAGGCTTACGCCGAGGGCTTCAAGTTCCGCAAGGCAGTTCTGGAAGGCTGCTTCACCATTCCGGGTGACGGCTGCGTAGACTATCCGGGCGTATTCAAGGCGTTGCATGACGCGCATTACGAGGGCTGGTTCATCGTTGAAGCCGAGCAGGACCCGGCAAAGGCAAATCCGCTCGAGTATGCCAAGATGGCACGCGAGTATATCAAGAAAACCGCTGGTATCTGATAAGGAGGATTACAAATGGAGAAGATTCGTTTCGGTATCGTTGGCATCGGTATGATGGGCAGAATGCACGCCACCAGCCTGCAGCGCAATCCTCACGCAGAGGTTGCAGCGGTTTGCGCCCGCACCGAGAGCAAGGTTAAGGCGTTTCAGGAGGAATTCGGCGTACCGTACGGCTACACCAATGTAGACGAGCTGGTAAACAATCCTGAGGTTGACGCAATCGTTGTTGCAACCGGCGCGGATGCCCACAAGGCACCGTGTCTGGCAGCCTGCAAGGCAAAGAAGCACATCTTCTGTGAGAAGCCGCTGGCTAAGACCATCGAGGACTGCGAGGAGATCGAGAAGGCAGTTGCCGAGAACGGCAGCAAGTGCTTCACGGTTGGCTTCATGCGCCGCTTCGACCCGTCCTACGCAGAGGCGAAGGAGAAGATCCGCGCCGGTGCGATCGGCAAGCCGATCCTGTTCAAGGGCGTTTCGCTTGACCCGTCCAGCGTGCTTGAGGCACATCTGGAGGGCGTTAAGAAGGGCATTTACGTTCCGTGGTTCATCGAGATGGGCAGCCACGACACCGACCTTGCACGTTGGTTCCTCGAGGGTGATCCGGTCGATTCCTTTGCAACCGGCGATGCTTATGTCTGCACTGGTCTGGCAGATTACAACGACTACGACAACGGTTTCTCGCTGACCAAGTTCGATAACAACACCACCGCGTACATTCAGGTGGGCCGCACCGCAACCTGCAGCCATGTTGAGAGCGAAATCGTCGGCACCAAGGGCACGCTGCGTGTCAACTCGGTACCGCGCAAGAACTACCTCTCGCAGTTCACCGAGAACGGCTTCGTAGAGGAGTGCCAGGAGAGCTTCCTTGCTCGCTGGGGCGAAGCGTTCCAGGCTGAGATCGACGACTTCGTTGACTGTGTACGCACCGGCCGCAAGCCGGAGACCACCGCACACGACGGCACGATGAGCCTCAAGTTCTGTCTGCAGCTGCATCAGGCATATCTGGACGGTAAGAAGAAGTAAATTACAACCGCTTTTTAGATAAAGGAAAAAAGGAGATTCACATCATGAGCAAGAAGGAACTCGCTATTGGCGTACTGGGCGCAGGCGGCAACATCGGCCACACCCATTCTCAGAACATTGCAACCTATGTAGACGGCGCTCGTTTGGCTGCTGTTTACGATCTGAACACCGAGCGTGCCGAGGAGGTCGCTAAGACCTACGGCGCAAAGGTCATGGCAAGCGCAGAGGAGCTGATCGCTTCTCCCGAAATCGATGCAGTTGTTATCGCATCCTGGGACGGCACCCACGCTGATCTGGCGGTAAAGTGCATCCAGGCCGGCAAGCCGGTATTCTGCGAGAAGCCGCTGGCTACCACCCTTGAGGACGCGAAGAAGGTCGTAGAGGCGGAGAAGGCTTCCGGCAAGCGTCTGCTGCAGATCGGCTTCATGCGCCGCTTTGACCCGGACTACATCAAGATGAAGAAGATCCTCGACTCCGGCGAGCTGGGTGCTCCGCTGATGGCGCACTGCATCAGCCGTACCCGCAGCCATCCGAAGAACCACACCACCGAGCAGCACATCACCAACATTGCGATTCACGAGATCGACATCTGCCGCTGGCTGCTGGGTGAGAACCTGAACGAAGTCGCTGTTCGTTTCCCGCGTGCTACCTGCTTTGCAGAAGGCACCTGCCAGGACCCGCAGCTGGTACTTATGCAGTCTGACTCCGGCGTACTGATCGACGTTGAGGTTTCCGGCAACAGCTACTACGGCTATGAGATCCTGTGCGAGCTGGTCTGCGAGAAGGGCACCATCCGTCTGCCGGTAGCGGCAGAGCCGATCGTCCGCTCCTACCTGCAGTGTGGTCAGGCCATCCCGGAGGACTGGACCAACCGTTTCGTAGTTGCTTATCAGGAAGAGCTGCAGCACTGGGTAGATTACCTGCAGGGAAAGACTGACGTTCCGGGTCCGGGTGCTGAGGACGGCTACGAGGCATGCAAGATCTCCGACGCACTGATCAAGGCACAGACCACCGGTCAGTGGGAAAAGGTAGAGGCATAATCCCCCCCGCGAATGGTATACAGCAGGGGCGGGAATAGGTGTGAAACCGCCCCTGTTGATATAAAGAAGGTCATATTACCTGGTAATATGATTCCAATAGACCACTTGTCTAACAGGAGGAAAGAAAGATGAAGAGAAGCAACCTTTTTAAGCGTTCCGCAGCGATGCTGTTGGCAGGACTGATGGCAGTTTCCATGAGTGCATGCGGCGGCAGCAGCGCATCCGGCAATGACTCCGGCGATTCCCAGGCAAGCAGCAGCGGCGACACCCATAAGCTGAGCGTAGTGCTCAAGACCACCTCTTCCGAATACTGGAGCTACGTTATCGCAGGCATCGAGCAGGCGGAAAAGGATCTCGGCAACGTAGAAGTTGACGTACGCGGCGCAAACAGCGATACCGACTTCGACGGTCAGCTGAACATGGTAGAGACCATTGTAAACGCAGATATGTGCGAGGCGATTGCAATCGCACCGCTGCAGGCAGACCAGATCGCAAATGCACTGACCGGCGTCAAGATCCCGGTTCTGGCGATCGACACCAATTTTGATCAGGCGCAAACCTTTATCGGCACGGCGCACGAGGACGCTGCATATCAGGGCGGTAAGTATGTAGCCGAGAAGATCGGTAAGGGCGGAAAGGTTGTTATTCTGGCGAATATCCAGGGCGAGTCCACCTCTGAGGCTCGTGTAGCTGGTTACAAGAAGGCACTTGAAGAAGGCGGCTGCGAGATTATCTCCACGCAGTACACCGACGGTGTTGGCGACAAGGCCGTAACCGTAACCGATGGCGTTCTCCAGTCCTTCGCGGACATCGATGCGATCGTATGCTGCGCAGACGATGTTGCGCTCGGCGCATCCCGTGCCATCAAGCAGGCAGGCCGTGACGGTGACGGCATCATCGTATGCGGCTTCGACGGCATCTCCTCCGGCGTACAGGCAGTTGTTGACGGCGAAATCTCCTGCACCGTTGCACAGGACCCGTACAACATGGGCTACCAGTGCGTTAAGAGCCTGCTCGACGTTGTAGAAGGCGAAAAGCTGGATGATTTCATCGATACCGGCTGTAAGGTTATTACTCCGGACAATGCACAGGAGTATCTGGACAAGCTGAAGAGCCTGGTATAAGCATCATTTTCTGATCCCTCACTCTCACTCTCGCACTTGGGAAAACGCTCCAATGTTCCTCCCATTCTTCATGTCATTTAAGACACACTCTCTAATATTTTTATTCTCTCTCTTTTAACTAACCCATAAGTTTTCTTCTCATATTGCTGGAAAAGCCGCTTATGCGGCTTTTCCTATACCCCGATTCGGTTTGGCGAAAGGATATTTGACCAATGTATCAGATTTTGAAAAAGCAAACGCTGAACGCAAACACCAAGCTGATGGTGATCGAGGCACCGCACGTTGCCCGCAAGGCAGAGCCGGGTCAGTTCATCATCCTGCGTGTCAGCGCAGAAGGCGAGCGTATTCCGCTCACGATCGCAGATTTTGACCGTGAAAAGGGTTCCGTCACCATCATTTTCCAGGAGGTCGGCGCAACGACGATGGCGCTCGGCGCGCTGAACGAGGGCGACTGCCTGCATGATTTTGTCGGTCCGCTCGGCAAAGAGAGCGAGCTCGAGGGTCTCAAGAAGGTCGCTGTTGTCGGCGGCGGTCTGGGCTGCGCGATCGCATATCCGCAGGCCAAGAAGCTGCACGAAATGGGCGCTGAGGTTGACCTGATCGCCGGTTTCCGCAACAAGGACATCATCATCCTCGAGGACGAGATGAAGAACGCCTGCACCAACCTGCACATCGTGACCGATGACGGCTCGAACGGCCGCAAGGCACTGGTTACGCAGGTGCTCAAGGAGCTGATCGACGCGGGCAATCAGTACGATGCCGTAATCGCCATCGGCCCGATGATTATGATGAAGTTTGTCTGCGAGACCACCCGTCCGTACGGCATCAAGACCATCGTTTCCATGAACACCATCATGGTTGACGGTACCGGCATGTGCGGCGGCTGCCGTCTCACCGTTGGCGGCGAGACCAAGTTCGCCTGCGTTGACGGCCCGGATTTCGATGGTCACCTCGTTGATTTTGACAGTGCGATGCGCCGCGGTGCCATGTACAAGGCACAGGAGCGCGCGGCGGTAGAGCGCCGCGAGGAGCATTGCAATCTGTTCAAGAAGGAGGTCAAGTAACATGCCGAATATGAATCCGAAGAAGTGCCCGATGCCCGAGCAGGCACCGGACGTCCGCAATAAGAACTTTGAAGAGGTAACGCTCGGCTACACCGCTGAAATGGCGGTCGAGGAAGCACAGCGCTGCCTGAACTGCAAAAACAAGCCCTGCATGACCGGCTGCCCGGTACAGGTTAAGATTCCGGAGTTCATCGCTCTGGTTGCCGAGGGCAAGTTCCTCGAAGCGGCAGCCAAGATCAAGGAGACTTCCGCACTGCCGGCTGTCTGCGGCCGTGTCTGCCCGCAGGAGAGCCAGTGCGAGTGCCACTGCGTACGCGGCATCAAGGGCGAGCCGGTAGCCATCGGCCGTCTGGAGCGCTTTGCAGCCGACTACGCGCGCGAAAACAGCACCGAAAAGGCGGTAAAGCCGGAATCCAACGGTCACAAGGTTGCCATCGTTGGTGCAGGCCCGGCCGGTCTGACCTGTGCAGGCGATCTGGCACGTATGGGTTACGAGGTTACCGTTTTCGAGGCACTGCACACCGCCGGCGGCGTTCTGATGTACGGCATTCCGGAGTTCCGTCTGCCGAAGGCTATCGTGCAGAAGGAGATCGACACGCTGAAGGATCTGGGCGTTGAGTTCATTCTCAACTTTGTTGTAGGCCGTTCTGAGACCATCGACGAGCTGTTCGGTGACGGTTACGAGGCTATCTTTGTAGGCTCCGGTGCCGGTCTGCCGACCTTTATCGGCGTTCCGGGCGAGAATGCAAACGGCGTTTACTCCGCAAACGAGTATCTGACCCGCATCAATCTGATGAAGGCGTACAAGGAAAACGCCGACACCCCGATCTACCACGCCAAGAAGGTTGCAGTAGTCGGCGGCGGCAACGTTGCAATGGATGCTGCCCGCTGTGCAAAGCGCATGGGCGCAGACGAGGTTTACATTGTTTACCGCCGTTCCGAGAAGGAGCTTCCGGCTCGTCTCGAGGAGATTCACCACGCCAAGGAAGAGGGCGTTGTGTTCAAGTTCCTGACCGCGCCGCTTGAGGTGCTCTCCGACGAGAACTTCAACGTCACCGGCCTCAAGTGCCAGCAGATGGAGCTGGGCGAGCCTGACGCATCCGGCCGCCGTCGCCCGATTCCGGTCGAGGGCAGCAAGTTCGTCATCGACCTCGACTGCGTTATCGCGGCGATCGGCACCAGCCCGAACCCGCTCATCCGCCACACCACCCCGGGTCTGGAAACCAACCGCAAGGGCTGCATCGTAGCGGACGACGAGCACGGCATCACCTCCAAGGACGGCGTATTCGCCGGCGGCGATGCTGTTACCGGTGCGGCTACCGTTATCCTCGCCATGGGCGCAGGCAAGCGTGCCGCTGCTGCGATGGATGAGTACATCAAGAATAAGAACAAGTAATTCTTGTTGGATATGAGGAAAGAAAAACCAGGTTGCGCATTAAGCCGCAACCTGGTTTTTTGCGGTGCGTCCGATATGGGCAGTAACAAAGAAGCCGAGGGTCAGCAAAAAAATGACGGGCAAACTCCCGAACCGATGAATAGAAATCATATAAGACAGTATAGGGAAGAATGAGTGTGCCGCTTAACACAAAGTCCAATGCTGCTCGACCTGCTTGCGGATAAAAACTAACAACTTGTGAATGGTTTTTTGGAAAGGTTCACCGTATCCTATAGGTACGGTGAACCTTTCATTTTGTGCAAGCGAGAGGAGGTACGCATTTGGACCGGAAATACATTCAGTCAGTCAAACCGCTGACCGACCACGTTCTGCAGGTCGATTTTATCTCCGGCAGCCGCCTGCTGCTGGATATGAAGCCCTATCTGGATAAATTCCGATTCCGGTCACTTTCCGACCCGCAGGTGTGGAACAGCGCGGTGACAAATGGCATTTTTGTCCGCTTTGGCGATGTGGAGATGAGCCATAACGAGCTGTTTTCCATGGCCGAGCAGGAACACCACAGAAAAGGAGGAAAATGGTATGAGTAAAACGCAGATGATACGACGGCGAGGGCTGAGCGCATTTCTGGCGATGGCAATGTGCTTCGGTCTGCTGCCTGCGACGGCTTGGGCAGCGGAAGAAGGGGTTGCCATTGATGAAAGTAATTTTCCCAATAAAACCTTCCGAAACTATATACAGAAAGTGTTTGATAAGGACAATAACGACTTTTTCAGCGCGGATGAGATTGCTGCCGTGACAGAACTTACGTTTCAGTACCCGGATGACTCGAATACAGGTGTAGCGGGAATTACGTCTTTGAAAGGTATCGAGTACTTCACTGCCTTAACGAGTTTGGATTGTTCCTATCAAGACCTGACGGAATTAGACCTTAGCCGAAATACCGGGTTGACAAGTGTACTATGCTACGGCAATCAACTTACCGAACTGGATTTGAGTGCGAATACCCAGTTAATAGAATTGGACTGCAGCAGCAATGAGATTACCCATTTGGATGTCAGCAGCAATCATAATCTCGAAAAGCTGTCCTGCTATCATAATCGGCTTACCAGTCTGGATCTCAGCCGGAATAATAAGCTGACTTATACCTACTGTGATAGCTGGTGTCCTATTGAACCGGATGAGAACAACACGATCAATCTTGCTGAACTGGATGTTGACAAAACCAGTGACTGGGTTGGCGGTAAGGTTGAAAACGGCATTCTGACGATTGATGAAGGAGCAAAGAAGGTCACCTATAACTATCAGTGCGGTAATAACATCGAGATGCATGTCATACTGCATATTCATATATATGATGATTCCTGGGAATATAACGCCAATGAACATTGGAAGAAATGCATCAATTTTTGCACGGGTGCGAAGCAGGGGATGATAAAGAGCCCTCATGATTACAAGGGCGGCAATACCTGCTTCATCTGCGGCTATGTGAATGCTGCCGACACTTATGCTGTCACTGTTGAGGTTGATGGACACGGCAACGCCGGTGCGTCTCCGGCCTTCGCCAAGACAGATGAAACGGTCACGCTCACCGCGATTCCCGATACGGGTTATGCTTTTAAGACATGGGAGGTTATCCGTGGCGGCGTTGCCATTACCAATGATACTTTTATCATGCCTGCCAAGCCTGTGACCGTCAAGGCTGTTTTTCAGGAAAAAACTGCGGCTCCGGTGATCAGCCCTAACGGCGGCAGCTTCAATGATACGGAGACTGTTACACTTACTTGTGACACGGAGGGTGCATGGATATATTACACCATAAATGGTGTAAAGTCTCATTACAGGGATCCGTTCACGCTGACGGAATCGGCGAACATCACAGCCTGGGCTGAAAAGATGGGCAAAGCCGATAGTGATATCGTCACAGCTGCTTTTATTAAGATTGTCGATGGCGTTGCCGTTGATACGTTCAATTTCCCCGACAAGAACTTCCGCGATGTCGTGAAAACGTTTGATACTGACGATAACAATATCCTCAGCGATACTGAGATTGCCGCAGTAAAGAAAATCGACTGCAAAGGCAGAGCCATTACCAACTTGAAGGGCATCGAGTATTTTACTGCGCTTGAGTATCTGTACTGTTACGATAACGAGTTAACAGAACTCGATCTCAGACGGAATACCAAGCTGAAAGAGCTGAATTGCAGTACAAATCGCTTGACGGTATTGGATCTCAGCCAAAATCCGAAGCTGAAAAGGGTGATTTGCTCCGATAACGCGCTGACCGCGCTCAATCTCAGCAGTAACTCCAAGCTGACGAATCTGAATGCATCGGGTAATATTCGCGAGATTACACTGACAGGCAATACCTTTGATCTGTCGAGCCTGCCCGGCTTTGATGCGAGCCGCATGTCCGGCCTGACCGGCAGCAAAGTCAGCGGAAGCACTCTTACAGTAGATGGCAATGCCGCTGTCGTGACCTATTCCTATGACCTCGGTTATACCGGTACGGAACTGGATGACGCGGAAAAGGACGTTATTTTCACACTGGCGATTGCAGGACGCGGCACGGATATTGATATCAACAAGACCAACTTCCCGGATAAGGACTTCCGAGAGCTTCTTCTTGATAAAGAAGCCAATATTGATCGGAATCAGGATGGTAAACTCAGCACATGGGAAATTGCGCTGGTGCAGGATATTGATGTCTACGATATGGAAATCGCTGATCTTACGGGTATTGAATATTTTACGGAGTTGAAATATCTGGATTGTGCCGGTAATCACCTCACAAGTCTGGACCTCAGCCGGAATACCAAGCTGGCCGAGCTGGATGCAGAGAACAACACATATACGATTACTCCGGTCAACGACAGATTTTATCTTGCCTCTCTGCCTGCGGGTTTTGATGTAGCAAAGACCAGCCACTGGCAGGGCGGCACGGTCAGCGGCAATATCCTGACGATAGACAGCGATGCCGATGAGGTTACTTACGACTATGACTGCGGAAAGGATTTTACGACAACATTTACACTGGAAATCCCGACGCAGTACACTGTCACGGCTCATGGGCTGTACGGCGGAGTCATGGGGATTACCCCGGGCGAGGATTATACCGCACGATACACGGTCGGCGCTCAGGTCGGTCTTCAGATCGGCAAACGCAACGGCTTCACCCTGCAGGGTCTGACGCTCGAGGGAATCAGCGAAGAGCAGCTGCAATGGCAGGCAAAGGACGCGGAAAGCACAACTCGAGGTATTTCCTTCGAGATGCCCGCGCATAATGTGACGGTGACGGTCAACTGGAAGGCGAACGGCTCGTCCTCGGGCGGCGGTTCTTCCGGCGGCGGTGGCGGCGGCACGTCCACACCCGGCTACACCGTTTCTGCGGATAAGACTGAAAACGGCACTGTCACCGTATCTTCCAAATCTGCCTCCAAGGGCGACACTGTGACCATCACGGCAGCACCCGATAAGGGGTATGAGCTGAGTGGAATCAAGGTTATCGACCAGAACGGCAGGGAAGTTAAGCTGACCGACAAGGGCGGCGGAAAGTACACCTTCGTCATGCCTGCGGGCAAGATCACGGTGAAGGCGGTCTTTATGGATGACAACACCATGCTCAACTTCTTCACCGACGTTCACGCGGAGGATTACTACTACGATGCAGTCCTCTGGGCGGCGCAGAAGGGCATTACCGGCGGTATGAGCGACACGCTGTTCGCTCCGAACGCTGCCTGCACCAGAGCGCAGATCGTAACCTTCCTGTGGCGTGCGGCAGGTTCGCCCGAGCCGAAGCAGCTGAGTACATTTGGCGATGTTCCGGCAGATGCGTACTACGCTAAGGCAGTTGCATGGGCAGTTGAGAACGGTATTACCGATGGCACGAGCGATACAACGTTTGCACCCGGCACCATCTGCACGAGAGCACACGGCGTAACGTTCCTGTCTCGCGCAGCCAAGGCAAATACCGCTTCCGGCAATAGCAATTTCGCTGATGTAGACGCGAACGCATATTACGCAAGTGCGGTCAAGTGGGCGGTTGACAATGGCATTACCAACGGTATCAGCAGCAGCCTGTTTGGCCCGGACAGCAGCTGCACCCGTGCACAGATCGTCACGTTCCTGTACCGTATGTATCAGGGCAAGTAAGCAGTACAACACAGATATCAGGCTATAACTGAAAAAACAGGACTCCTCGGAGTCCTGTTTTTTTGACAATCTCAGTATTTTTTCGGTTTCTATCCCGAAACCGACTGCGGTCTCATCATTTATTGAGATAGTGCAGACGACGAAGAAATTCTTCATTATCCGTTTTTTCACAGATGGCATCGATGCCTGAGGAAATGATCCATACAGCCATGCCGCGCTGAGCACACAGTACGAGCAGATCAATGATCATCTTGTGATGTGTGGACTCCTGTCCGGCGAACGGGAAAAAACAGATAAGCAGGCGCGGATTAAGCAGATACCACCGATAATACGAAAACCGAAGCCGTTCAGGGTAGGACCAGCTGCTCAGTGGCTGCAGCAGCATTTCCTTCGGAAACCAGCGTAAAGCCTCGGATAAAATACTGGATACAATCTTTTTGCGGATGATATGCTGTCCGGCTTTGGGGATAAGGCTGGTGCACAGATTGTCGAGCGCGGTCATGTTGTCGAACAGCACGCCGCCGGGGCGGTCGGGCCGCTCAATCTGAATGCCGATCTCGCTGCCGATGACGCGGCCGAGATCGCCGGGCTGGTACAGGCGGCCGTTGAGCCGGAAAAAGCCGCTCGTCCAGCCGCGATCGCCCAGAAAGCATTCATGCAGGCGGCGGCCGGTGTTGTAGTTTTCGTCGCGCAGAAAAGCAATCTCGCCGCGCCTGATATCAAACGTCATCGGCGGCAATGCGGGAAAGTGCAGATCCCGAACAGAAAGCACGGGGGCGCCTTCTGTCATAGCAGTGTGCTCAAAGCGTTTAACGCCTCTGCCTCCCTCCCAGCCGAGCAGCTCAAACAGACGAGGACCATACTCCTCCGGATACAATCTAAAAAATGTACGCCGGTCGCGGATTACATCGATGCGGCTCGCGTATCGGAACATGAATGCTTCATCCATGTCAAACAGGAACACCGCTGTACCGTGGCGAAGCAGCAGCTGCACGCAGTCCATTAGCTTTGCAAGATCCTGGCGGCGCAGCGTCTCGGTCAGCCGGTCGAGCACAAGCAGCTTGTAGCCGTTGAACCATGCACGAAAAATTGACAGACGGTAGTAGTCAAGCATGGAAAGGTCGATAAGCCGCGTACTCCATGGCAGATTAAGCCCCATCCGGTGGAGCATGTCAGTCGCTGCGAGTGATGTCAGCCGTTCGGTGCTTGGGAAGCGCTGCCGAAGATGATTCGTACGAACAAGTGCGAGAACAAAATCGCGCATGGTCAGTTCCTTGCTCGCAAAACGAGATTTGTCCACTACAATGGCATTCTGACGAATCCAGCGCTCCAGACCGGTTGCGCCAATGCGTTGTCCGCAGCAGAATGCCCGACCGTCGGTAAACACCGTTTTCCCCTTGAAAATATCGAGATATGCAGTACCGGAGGTAAGGTGTTCATCCACATAAACACCGATACACTCACCGTGTGCGATGGAAACATCAAACTGGTACTGCCCGCTCTCGCTGTGAAAATAGCCATGCTCGATGCGAATAAGCTCTTCTTTCATGTCAGTCTCCCTGCATCAGCAGCGGCATCGTGACGCAGCACTCCGTACCGATGCCCGTTGCACTGAAAACGCGAAGACCGTAATCTTCGCCGAACATCAACCGAATACGGCTGTTAACATTGCGCAGCGCGATTCCGCCGCGTTTTTTATCGCCGGAGGCTGGACTGCCATGGACAAATTCCTCGTTGAGCAGCATGACCTGCTCCTCGGGCATGCCGACTCCGTTGTCCTTTACGCGCAGGAACAATGTATTGGCACTGTTTTCAATGGAGATATATACGATGCCATGTCCGATTTTGCCTTCCAGACCATGTACGACGGCGTTTTCTACGAGCGGCTGGAGAATGAGCTTCGGCATTCTCGCCTCAAGCAGATCTTCATTTTCCATTTCGAGTTCCATTTCGAGTTTGTCGCCGAAGCGGCAGCGCTGGATGGTGAAATAGTTTTCCGCATTGTCCAGTTCATCCGAAAATGTGACATATTCCTGTACATTTGATATGGTATAGCGAAAAAACGTAGCTAATGCTTCGGTGGTTTCTGCAATATCCGCACAATCCGCCAACAGAGCGTCCGAACGGATAGCCTCGAGTGCATTATACAGAAAATGCGGGTTGATCTGGTTTTGCAATGCCAGATATTCGGCCTGCTTCTGCCGCAGGCGAGTGATCTCCTCAACGTGCAGACGATCTACGATTTCCCGGAAGAACGCAAAGATCTCGCGGGAGCGGCTCCAGTCTGCGCCGAGGACGGCATCTACATCGCCGTCTCTGCGATAGCGGCAGAGTGCCCGGCGCAGTTTCCATTGTGTTGTCAGCCACATAAGTGACACCTACCTGTAAAGCTTTTTGTATTCGGAAGGACTGATACCTGTCGTTTTCTTGAACAGTCGCGAAAAATATTTCAAATCACGGTAGCCGATCTGATCAGCGACGTCCTGCACAGAGTTTTCATCACTGCATAGCAGCTCCTTGGCCTTGTTCATACGCAGCTCAGTTAAATAATCCATAAAATTCTGGCCGGTCTCCTTTTTGAACATGGCGGAAAAATATGTTGCATTAAAGCCGACCGCATTGCTTACATCCTCAAGGCGCAGCGCCTCCTGATAGTGCTGCTGAATAAAGCGTTTGGCATCCGTAATCGGACGCGCCTCGCGTAGCATGCGCTCGTTGCGCAGACGATCTATTTCGCCACACATATCATCGTGCAGCAAGCGGAACAGCTCCTGTGCGTTGATGGCCTGCCACAAGCCGTCCATCATGCGCTGATAGAAGCTGTTGTCGGTCTCGCCGTTCCGCTGCATTCCGTAACGCATCGCTGTGAGGATCTCAAGAAACCAGTCCTCCAGCATCTTTCCCCAAAGCGGCTGCCTGGACATAACATCGCGGTAGCTGTCCTCGAGTTCACCGATGTACTGCTCCTTGTTCAGATATTCGGCGGCTTCCTGAAAACGGCGCTTACAGCTGCTGTCCATCGTGTAATACGCGTGAAAATCAGGGATATCAGTCTCCGCATCGCGCCAGACCGGAGTATGACACAGTCGATCGATACACAGCCAGAGCGCCTCGCGCATAGAAGCGTCAAGCGCATCGGCAGCGGAGCATCGGCTGCCAAGGCAGATTGTCGCACGGATGCCCCAGAACAGATCGCGCTGCTTTTCTATTTCCTTGCGTATTTTGGTGAAGCATTGCTTGACCTCGACCGGCTGGTACTCCGGCAGATAGACCGCAACAGCGACACCTTCTCTTCGAATGGCTGCGGCAAAGCCGCATTTGAGCTGTCCAAGCTCCTGCCGGACGATTTCAAGCGCGTGCTTCATCATGGCGTGCACGCCATCCGGGTTCTTCCATGCTGATGGAATATCCGGTTTGACAATAGCGGCGAAATAACAGCCGTTGGATGGCAGACCGTATTCCAGATTGAACGACCGCACCGCACTGGAGGTACGGACATCGCCGTGTATCTCGCCTATCAGCGTGTCAATGATGCGCTCCTGTTCACGCTCATCGCTTTTCTTCAAACGGTACTCAATCGTAGCCTGCTCGCTGAGCTTGCCCTTAAGTCCGGTGAGAAGATCGGTCATCTCCTGCACCTTGAGCGGCTTCAGCAGATAACCCTCTACACCGTATTTCAGTGCGTTCTGCGCATATTCAAACTGGGCATAACCGCTGACAACGATAAAATGCAGTCCCGGCTGTATCTGCTTTGCCTGACGGATGAGATCAATGCCATCAAAGCCCGGCATCCGGATATCGGTTACGAGCAAATGCGGCTGTTTGTCGCGTATCATCTCAAGCGCATGCATACCGTCGCTTGCCATGCCGACAATCTCAAAGCCAAGACTTTCCCAGTCAATCAGCTTGCACATCAGCAGCAGGACCTTTTTTTCATCATCTGCCAGTACGACCCTTAACATACATATTCCCCTTTGAAGGTAATTTTAGGAAAATAGATTTTGCTTGTTGATAGGAAAAAGGGAAAACGTAACCGTTTTCCCTTTTTCTTATTCATAATAACACTGTTTGCAAGGATTTGCAAAGTATTTTCAAGAAATTACTCGTAATCCTTAACGTTGCTGGAGTCGATCCAGGTGTTGTCGGTTACGATCTCGGTGGTATCGAGGGTTTCGCCCTTGAGCAGTTTAACAGCAGCCTCGATGCCGTTTGCAGCCATAGCGCCGCCGTTCTGAGAAACCGTACCGGTGATACGGCCATCCTGAATAGCTTCGAAGCCGTCCGGCGTGCCGTCAACGCCTGCGATAACGATACCGGAGTTTGCACCTGCTGCGTTGCCGGCGCCTACTGCCATGCCGTCGTTCTCACAAACGATAGCGTCCAGATCGTAAGCAGACAGCCAGCTTTCAACGGTAGACTGAGCGCTTGCGGTATCCCACTGGCAGTCAGCCGGTGCAACGACCTGCTTGATCTCGGGATAGTTCTTCAGAATGTTCTCATAGCCTTCCATGCGCTGCAGACCGCCTGCATCGCCGGAGGGGCCGGTCAGGATAGCGATGTTGCCCTTGCCGTTGAGGAGCTTTGCAACCTGCTCCATCTCGGTTTCGCCGGCCTTTACGTTGTTGCCGTAGGAAACAGCGGAGATGCCGTTGTTCTGCCAGTCGGTGCAGGCAGAGATGATGTTGATCATAACAACGCCGGAATCAGCTGCGGACTTTGCAGCATCAGCAAGGCCGTCCGGATCAACAGGCTCGAACAGGATGGCATCATAGCCCTCGGATACGCACTGCTCAATCTGGCTGATCTGGGTAGCAGCGTCCTGATCAGCGCTCAGGATGGTCAGGTCAACGCCCAGCTCGTCAGCCTTGGCCTCAGCAGCCTCGGATACGGCAATCTGGAATGCGTTGGTCTGGTGCTGCTGGATGAGGGCGATCTTGTAGGAATCGCTGCCGGAATCAGCACCGGAATCGGTGCCTGCATCAGAACCGGTGGAAGTACCGCCACAGGCAGCCAGACTCAGAGTCATGGCACCGGTAAGCAGCATAGCGAGAAATCTCTTCTTTGTCATTTTCTTTTTCCTCCTTAGAGACGTTGTGAATATGATGAAGAGGAGAGGGGAGCGCTAGGCACTCCCGTTGCCTCTTTATCAGCAAAAATCAGTTTTTCTTGGTCTTTCCCTTTACGTCGATCAGGACAGCTACCACGATGATAACGCCCTTGACAATCTTCTGCCAGTGGGACGATACGCCCATAATGTCCAGACCGTTTGCAATAACGGTGATGAGCAGACAGCCGATGACAACGCCCCACGGCTTGCCCACGCCGCCGGTCATGGATACGCCGCCGACAACGCACGCCGTGATGGCATCCATCTCGTAGCTCTCAGCTGCGGTCGGCTGACCGATGGTAACGCGGGAGGTCATCAGGAAGCCGCACAGACCAGCCAGCAGGCCGGCAATGGCGAACGTGGAAATGCGGATGGCAGTGGTGTTGATGCCGGAAACGCGGGCCGCCTGAAGATTGCCGCCGCAGGCATAAACACGCCGTCCGTAAACCGTTTTGGACAGAACGAATGCACAGATGATGATAACGATTACAAGAAAGACGGACAGCATCGGGATGCCTGCGATAGAGGAGGCAGCGACCGCCTTGTATTCCTTGCTGATGCCGGTAATCGGCTTGCCGTTGGAGGTAAGCAGAGCCAGACCGCGAACTGCCGTCATCGAGCCGAGTGTCATAATAAACGGGGGCAAATCGCCGATGGCAACGCCGATACCGTTTACCATACCGACCGCCAGACCGGCCAGCATCGCAACAACGAGCGGCACGATGAGCGGCAGGTCGCCCTTGCCGAGCAGCGCGGCCAGAATGCCGGTGAATGCAACGGTGGAGCCGACCGACATATCAAAGCCGCCTGCGATGATGACGAACATCATGCCGAACGCCAGAATGCCGTTGATGGAAGCCTGTTTGAGGATGTTCACGAGGTTGGTCGGTGCGATGAAGCTGGGCTTCAGGCAGGTAAGCACAACGACCAGTGCAATGAAGATCAGGAAAATGAAGTATTCGCTGATCAATCCCTTGATATTTTTCTGTTTCATTTCTCTTTTCTCCTTATACTTCAATCGCGGAGGCCAGTGTCATGATACGTTCCTGCGAGAACGCATCGCGCTGTACCTCACCGGAGAGATTACCCTCGCACATTACCATGATGCGGTCGCAGACACCCATCAGCTCGGGAATCTCGGACGAGATCATGATAACGGCCTTGCCCTGCTGTACCAGCTTGCCGAGCAGCAGGTAAATATCGCGCTTGGCGCCGACATCGATGCCGCGGGTCGGCTCATCGAGGATGATGATATCCGGGTCGTTCAGCAGCCACTTGGCGATAACGATCTTCTGCTGGTTGCCGCCGGACAGGTTGCCCGTAATCTGGTCGCCGGAAGGAGTTTTGATGTTCAGCTTTTTGATGTACTCCATGGAAGCGGCGCGTGCCTTGTTCTTGTTGTAAAGGCCGTGGCTGAGCAGCTTTTTGATGGCTACCATGGCGATATTGTCGTTTACCGAGCCGCTGAGGTTCAGACCGGTGACTTTTCGGTCCTCGGTGATGAGGGCCACGCCCTCCTTGATGATGTCCTTCGGAGAATGGACCTTGACCTGCTTGCCCTTGACGAAGATCTCGCCGGAGGCTAGCTCATGCATACCGAAGATGCCCTCGACCAGCTCGCTGCGGCCCGCGCCTACCAGACCGCCGATGCCGAGGATCTCGCCGCGGCGGACGGAAAGGCTGACGCCCTTTACCTTGTTGTCGGCGCGAACGATGTTCTTTGCCTCAAAGATCACATCGCCGATCTCCGCATCCAGCTTGGGGAATACATCAGTAATCTCGCGGCCGACCATCATTTTGATGAGTTGAGCCTCGTCGAGGTCCTTGGTGTCGCCCGAACCGATGTACTGACCGTCGCGGTAAACGCTGACACGGTCGCAGATGGAGAAGATCTCGTCCATACGGTGCGAAATATAGATAATGGCAACGCCCTTAGCGGTCAGGCTGCGGATGTGCTCGAACAGCAGCTCGACCTCGCGGTCGGTGATAGCGGCTGTCGGCTCGTCCATGATGATGACCTTTGCGTTAATGGAAATTGCCTTGATGATCTCGATCAGCTGGCACTGTGCAACGGTCAGGTTGCGCAGCTTTTCTTTCGGAGAAACGTGCAGGCCGCACTCCTTGATGAGCTTTTCGGCCTCTGCGATCTCAGCCTTTGCATCGACCAGACCGTTTTTGCGGATCTCACGGCCGACGAAGATGTTTTCATACACGGACATATCCAGAATCGGATTGAGCTCCTGATGAATCATCGCAACACCGTGATCCATGGCTTCTTTCGGATTGGATACATGGTACGGCTGACCGTTAAAGATGATCTCACCGCCGTTGTCCTTTGTGTAAATACCCATCAGAATTTTCATCAGAGTGGATTTACCGGCACCATTCTCGCCCATTAAAGCGTGTACCTCGCCGGGCTTAACCTGAAGCTGCACATGATCGAGCGCCTTCACGCCGGGGAAGGTCTTGCTGATATCTTTCATTTCCAGTACATACTCCATGCTGTTCTTCCCTCCTCATGTGTCATTTTATTGTCATTATTTTATCAAACTGCTGCACATAGGAAAACACACAATCTTCACATATGGGGGGACGATTTTTGGCTTTTTCACAAATATAGCACTTTGATTAATTTGCACAGAAATATTTTGTGCTATATGCATAAAACGCTGCCGTCCAAATCTTCGGAAGCAAGCCTTTAGCGAAACGTTTTTTACTTCCGGTATGTTAACGCGAGCCGCTTTCTTGGCTTTCTCATAATTATAATTTCCCGGAAATGACATGATATATATAAATGGCAGATGGACGTTTGCGCTGAACTGTTGTCTATAGTTTTAATCTATGGACGATGATGGGTTTCTCGTATTTTACAAATGGGTCGGCAGCCTCTATACTAATATCATAAAATAAACGAGCCACTGCTCATTGCATAGATCAGAAAGGACAACCCCCATGAAAAATCCCGCTCCTTATCGTTACGATATTGTCGGCAGCTTCCTGCGCACAAAGGCTATCCACGAAGCTCGCAGCAAGTTTGAAGCCGGCGAAATTTCCGCTGAAGAACTGACCAAGGTCGAAGATGCCGAGATCACCGGTCTGGTAAAGAAGGAAGAGAATGTCGGTCTACACGCTGTCACCGACGGCGAGTATCGCCGTTCCTTCTGGCACATGGACTTCCTCTGGGGTCTGACCGGTACGCAGAAGGTCAAGTCTGAGCACTTCTCCGTCGCATTCAAGGGCTTCCAGCCGAAGGCTGAGACTGTAAAGATCGTGGACAAGCTGGATTTCCCGGATGATCATCCGTTCCTCAAGCATTTTGCATTCCTGCAGAGCGTGGCCTCCGACCTCGTACAGCCCAAGCAGTGCATTCCGTCTCCGTCCATGCTGCATCTGATCTGCTGTGTTCGTTCGACCGACTACCAGCCGATCGAGCGCTACAAGGACGAGCAGGTTCTGCTGGACGATCTGGCAGCGGCTTACCAGAAGGCTGTAAAGGCGTTCTACGCTGCCGGCTGCCGGTATCTGCAGCTTGATGATACCTCCTGGGGCGAATTCTGTTCGGCTGAGAAGCGCAAGGCATATGCAGAGCGCGGCATCGACGTAGATGAGGTCGGCCGCAAGTACGTTTATGTGCTCAACAAGATCCTCGAAGCAAAGCCGGAGGACATGGTTATCACCATGCATATCTGCCGCGGCAACTTCCGCTCGACCTGGTCGTCCACCGGCGGCTATGAGCCGGTAGCGGAAATCCTGTTCGGCCACTGCAACGTGGACGGCTTCTTCCTCGAGTACGACAGCGACCGTGCCGGCGGTTTCGAGCCGCTGCGCTACATCGGCAAGCAGAAGGTCGTTCTGGGTCTGGTAACCTCCAAGGATGCCAAGTTGGAAAACAAGGAAGACGTTATCGCGCGCATCCGCGAGGCTTCCAAATATGTGCCGCTCGAGCAGCTGGCGCTCAGCCCGCAGTGCGGCTTCGCTTCCACCGAGGAAGGTAATCTTGTGACCGATGCGGATCAGTGGAGCAAGCTGGCGCTCGTCAAGGAGATTGCAGAAGAAGTATGGGCCGATTAAACAGCAGGACAGTCTAAAAAGCAGGGAACACGGAAACCGGCAGGTCTCATCGCCGGTGTTTGGATAAGAAAAACATTTGCGCAGATAAAATCCCACTTGATGTCAGGTACGGTATCAAGTGGGATTGTCTGTTTTCTGTTTCTGTTCGTTCTAACGGGAACACCAGTGAATGGTTCTGATAACAGCAGATTTTATGCAAAACACAGCGCTCAGCGCGCCGAAAAATGTATGGGTCTAAATTCACATCTTCGGGTGCCATCGCCGCACCCATGTTGGCCGCGTCCTTGACGCCCATTTCGACCATTTTGCCGAACAGGACATGTGTCACGCGCACATCGCACGGCTCCGCGCCGTTCGGCACCGGCGCACTGCCGAGAATAGCCGCGCCTGCCGCAGTAGTCGTCCATTGTGCGGTTGGTGTGCGCTGCCCGCCGTAGGCCAGCGGAAAACGGTACTGCCGCTCCGCCGAGCAGAAATGCGAGGAAGCTGCCGCAAGCAGGCGGTCTGCCGCGCCGCTCTCGACCAGACAGCCGCCGAGCGCAAGACCCTGTGCCATCGTCGAGCATGCACCGTACTGCCCGAGATAGGGCACATTCGCGTGCATGGACGCTAAAAACGAGCCGATGCACTGGTTGAGCAGGTCGCCTGCAAGGATCAGGTCGAGCGAACGCTCGGGCAGGGTGGCCTTGCGCAGCGCAAGCCGGATGGCGGTCTTTTGCAGTTCGCTCTCCGCCAGCTCCCACGAGCGCTGCCCCATGCGGTCATTCTTCGCCACATAGTCAAACCGCTCACCGAGCGGGCCTTCGCCCTCTTTTTTGCCGACTGCCGCCGCGTGTCCGAGCAGATACGGCCGGTTTTCGAGCGCAAGCGTGCGCTTGCCGATGCGCTTTATCATACCGAACCGCCTCCTGTCAAAAACAGAATGAGACCGTAGATGACGCTTGCCGAAATGCCGTACACCAGCACCGGCCCCGCGATAACGAACAGCTTTGCACCCAGACCGAGGATAAGTCCCTCGCTTTTGAACTCCATCGCCGGAGAAACAATGGCGTTTGCAAAGCCGGTGATCGGCACAATCGTGCCTGCTCCCGCATATTTTGCAAGCTTTTCATACAAATGCAGGCAGGTGAGCAGGGCACCGAGAAACACCATTGTGATGGCGGTCGCGGCGGCTGTGTCCTCGGTATCCAGTCCGCGGGAGAGCCACAGCTGCCGCACCCCCTCGCCGGTCGTGCAGATCGCACCGCCAATCAGAAACGCTAGCAGGCAGTCACGCCACAGCGGCGAATTCGGACTTTTGCGTTCGAGCAGCTGTTGATAGGTTTGTTTATCCAGTTTCATGCAAGGTTCCCCTTTCTGTACGCGTAGTTTGCCCAGCCGTTCCGGGATTATCCATCTGACCCTGTAAAATAAATGCGAACTGACCATTTTCGACAGACCATATTCGCGGTATGATAAATAAAACATATCAGATCAGGGGGATTTATGATGGAATCCAAGAAAAAAGCGTTTTCGCTGTACGATATCGTGATGATCGGTCTGATGGCGGCAGTGGTATTCGTTGTTACCATGTTCCTGTCCATTCGCATTCCGACGCCGACAGGCACCACCATGATCAAGCTCGCAAACGCGTTCGTGCTGCTGTGCGGCCTGCTGCTCGGACCGGTTCGCGGCGGTCTTGCAGCCGGTATCGGCTCGATGATCTTCGACCTGATGACGCCGGAGTACGCACCGGAGGCGTGGATCACCTTCGTGCGTTTCTTCCTGATGGCATGGCTGTGCGGCGTGATCGCTTACGCCGGTGCTGCGGCCGCAAAGAAATTTGCGCGCAACCTCGTGGCGTGCCTTGCAGGTGCGGTGTTCTCGTCGCTGCTGTACATGCTCAAGGGCATTATTGAGCTGATGATCGGCGGCAGTGCTCTGGTTCCGGCTTTTGTGGCCAATATTCCGAAGCTGATGACCTCGCCTCCGAATATCGTTATCGCGGTAGTTGTTGCAATGGCGCTTCTGCCGGCGCTGCAGAAGGCGATGCATTCGACCTCGTTCGGCCGCCATATAGCAGAAAAGTAAACAAATCCGTTGAAAAACGCGCCTGTCGGTTATCGGCAGGCGCGTTTTCCATGCTTTGCAGAAAGCCGGATTTCGTGGTATACTGTAATCATCTAAAGAAAAGCACAGCGAGGAGGAAAACAGTATGGCGGATTTTGTATCGCATCATCTATTCGGCAGGCAGGCACTGACGGTGTTTCCTGCACCGGCGCAGCGGGCAGCGGCATGCCGTCCGGCGTGCTTTTTCTGGGGCTGTCAGGGACCGGACCCGCTGTTTTACCGGAAAATCCTGCTTGGCAGTCCGCTGCACAAGCTGGGCAACCGCATGCACTCGGAGAAAACGGACGAGCTGTTTGCGGCGCTCTCGCGTGCGGTGCGCGACCTGAGCGGCGACGCGCAGGAGATCGCAGCGGCCTATTTCTACGGCTTCGTGTGCCATTATGCGCTCGACAGTGAGATTCATCCCTACGTTTACTGCCGGCAGGTGCAGTTCTGCACCGAAAATCCGAAGCTGTCCGCGTCGGCGGTGCACAGCCGTATTGAAAGTGACATTGACTATCTGCTCTACGAACGCGCATGCCACCGTCCCATCACCGAGTTCGATCCGGAGGAACGCTATCAGCTGTCACCGATCGAGCAGGCGGTGCTGTCGGTTGTGCTGCACGCAACGCTCAAAACTGTGTACGGAGCGGACGTTTCCACGCATGATCTGCGTCGTTCATTCGTGGAAATGACCTCGTGGGAGAGTTTTCTCTATTCGGAGAGCCGCGCCGTCTATCGCGGAGCGAAAAAGGCGGAAGCCTTGCTCGGTCGAGGCGCCCTGCTCACCGGTCACATGAAGCTCGAGCGTCCGGCGTGGGATGCGCTCAATCTGGCTCATCAGCCGTGGCATAACCTGTGGAAACCGGACGAAACCCGCACGGATTCCGTTCCGGAGCTGTTCGGTCTGGCGCGTATTCGTGCCGCTTCGCTCGCCGGACAGTACGCCGCGCAGTTTGACGCAGGCTGGCTGATGCACTATCACTTTGATGAGCCGTTCGACAGCGGCAACCCGAAAAAATGATAATGAAAAATGATAATGAAAAATGAAATGTGAGTGCATTTTTCATTTGTCATTGCGATTGCAAGGGAAAAAGACTGTAAAAGACAAAAGGCGCCTGAAAAGGCGCCTTTTGTGAGGCTGTCGAAAAACTATCGTTTTCCGAGCAGCCTCTCGCTCGAAACCACGCTTTCGAGCGAATACTGAAGAAAAACCGCGCCCTGACGGGCACATTTTTTCTTCCCTTGTATAAATTCCGAGATACATGCTCCCGGAATTTATGAATTTGCTTCGCAAATTCTATTTTATGCGTGCTGCCGCACGAAGCGTAAAAATTAAAATAATACTTCTTTGACAGACTGACAAAAGACGCCTAAAAAGGCGCCTTTTGTGTTAGACACCGCTACTTTTTCGTTAGTCACGGCTATTTTTGACCTGATTTCTTTGCAATACGGCAATGCCTGTGGTAAAATTGTAGGAAATCCGAAAGGAGGTGCAGCAACCGTGCAGTACGTGCTGTACTATTTTATTGCAGTCAGCGTCATCGGCGCGATTGTCTGCATTTACGATAAGCTCGCCGCGGCTCGCGGCTGGAGGCGTGTGCCCGAGCGCACGCTGTTTTTCTGGGCGCTGATTGGCGGCGGGTCGGGCGTGTACGCCACCATGCTCATCATCCGTCACAAGACCCTGCACCATATTTTCATGCTCGGCATACCGGCAATTATGGTTCTACAGGGAGCAATTATTGTTGGTATTTATAACATTTTGTATATGAAGGGACTGCTATGACAAACGCACTTATCCATATTTTCATCCGCGATGCGGAAAACACCGGCGATTCGCAGGTGCGTGAAAAATTCGGCGTGCTGTCCGGCGCGGTCGGACTGGCATGCAACCTGTTCCTGTTTGCGCTCAAGCTGATCATTGGTCTGCTTACAGGGTCGATTTCCATCGCGGCGGACGCATTCAACAATCTGTCGGACGGTCTGTCCTGCCTGATTTCCATTGTCGGCTTCAAGGTTTCCGGCAAGGAGCCGGATGCGAAGCACCCGTTCGGCTACGGACGTACCGAGTACATTGCGGGACTGATCGTCTCGTTCATCATCATTCTGGTCGGCTTCGAGTTTTTCAAAACCTCGCTCGACCGCATTCTGCATCCGGCTGCCGTAGCGTTCTCGGCGGTGCTGATGGGAATTCTTGCTGTATCCATGCTGGTTAAGCTGTGGATGGGCGCATTCAACGTCAATATCGGCCGCAGAATCGATTCTCCGGTGCTGATGGCGGCCGGTCAGGACAGCCGCAATGATGTTGTTACTACGGCTGTTGTTGTACTCGGCATGGTAGCCAGTCGGTTTACTACGCTGCCGGTGGACGGATATGTGGGCGTTGCCGTTGCCGCGTTCATCCTCTGGTCGGGCATCGGCATTGCGAAGGATACGGTTGCGCCGCTGCTCGGCGAAGCCGCCGATCCGGAGGTTGCCCGCAATATTCGGCGGATTGTAATGGAGTCCGACCATATTGTCGGCGTACACGATATGATTATCCACAATTACGGTGCGGGCCGCTCAATTGCGTCGCTGCATGCCGAAGTGCCGAGCGACTCGGACTTTGTGGCTGTGCACGAGGAAATCGACGAGGCCGAAAAGCGTGTCTGGCAGCAGACCGGCGTGTATCTGGTCATCCACATGGATCCGATCGATATCAATAATGCGTATGTCAACGCGCTGCGTGAGCAGACCGACGGCGTGCTCCGTCAGATCGACGGGCAGCTTACCATGCACGACTTCCGCATAGTGGACGGCAAACGCCAGATCAACCTGATTTTCGACGTTGTTGTGCCGTTTTCCTATGATGAGGATGCCAAACGCGACCTGCTGATGAAGATCTATGACAGCCTGAAAGCGATTGACTCGCGCTATAATCCGGTTGTAACGCTCGATCATCAGATGTGATAAGAAAATAATAAGCAGAAAAAGGAGGTGCTTTCGCATCTCCTTTTTCTGCTAAAAATAGCATAGAAAAACGGTAGGGAACAAAATAATCCGCGAAAACGGCAAGTTATCATTGCAATACCCCGGAAATTTGCTATAATGAAGATAGCGTTTTTACGCTTTATCAGATAACATTATTGTTTGGGGGAATTTAAGTGAGCTTTTTCTCGGGCCTGCTTTCCGCACTTCCCGGTGCAGTGGCGCAGGGTTTGATCTGGGGACTGATGGCGATCGGCGTATTCATCACCTTTAAGGTGCTCGATCTGGCCGACCTGACCGTCGATGGTACGATGGCGACCGGCGGTGCGGTGTGCATCGTTATGATGACGCACGGCGCGAATGTATGGGTGGCAATGCTGTGCGCTTTCCTTGCCGGCATGCTGGCCGGACTTATCACCGGTATTCTGCATACCTGTATGGGTATTCCGGCGATTCTGGCCGGTATTTTGACACAGCTGGCGCTGTTCTCCATTAACCTGCGCATTATGGACAAAAAAGCAAATGTAGCGATCAATCCGGACAATTACAAGCTGCTTGTTTCGCTGCGCAACGTTAAGAAGGTGACTATCGAGAACCCGATTTTCGTTGCGGCTGTCTTTACGATTGTGGTTATCGCACTGCTGTACTGGTTCTTCGGTACGGCGCTCGGCTGCTCCATCCGTGCGACCGGCGCAAACCCGAATATGAGCCGCGCGCAGGGCATCAATGTTGATTTTGTCAAGGTGCTCGGTCTGATGCTGTCCAACGGCCTGGTTGCGCTGGCAAGTGCGCTGTACTGCCAGTATCAGGGCTTCGCGGATGTCAACGCCGGCCGCGGCGCTATCGTTATCGGCCTTGCCGCTGTCATCATCGGCGAGGTGCTGTTCAGCCGTATTTTCCGCAACTTTGCGATGCGTCTGCTCGGCGTATCGCTTGGTGCGGTTGTGTACTATCTGGTTATTCAGGTGGTCCTCAACCTCGGCCTGAACACCAACGACCTGAAGCTGATCTCGGCTTTCGTCGTTGCAATCTTCCTTGCTGTTCCGTACTGGAAGGGCAAGTATTTCCGCGGTGCAGCCAAGAGTGCCGCAAAGACTGATGCGAAGGAGGCCAAGTAACATGCTGCAGCTCAAAGGGATTTACAAGACCTTCAACGCGGGCACGGTAAACGAAAAGCGTGCCATTGACAACCTGAACCTGACCCTTGAGGACGGCGATTTCGTTACCATCATCGGCGGTAACGGCGCCGGCAAGTCCACCACGCTGAACCTGATCGCAGGCGTGTATCCGGTGGATGCGGGCATGATTCATCTGAACGGCTACGACCTGACCAATCTGCCCGAGCATAAGCGCGCGCGTTTCCTCGGCCGCGTATTTCAGGATCCGATGATGGGTACTGCCGCTACCATGGGCATTGAGGAGAATCTGGCGCTGGCATACCGCCGCGGTCAGAAGCGCGGCCTCGGCTCCGGCATTACGAACGAGGAACGCGAGCTGTATCGCGAAAAGCTGGCAACGCTCGGTCTGGGACTGGAGAACCGCATGACCAGTAAGGTCGGTCTGCTGTCCGGCGGTCAGCGTCAGGCACTGACCCTGCTGATGGCCACCCTGCGCAAGCCGGATCTGCTGCTGCTCGACGAGCATACCGCAGCGCTCGATCCGAAAACCGCAGATAAGGTGCTGCAGATCACCGAAGAGATCGTCGCACGCGACAACCTCACCACATTGATGGTAACGCATAACATGAAGAACGCCATCCAGTACGGCAACCGTCTGATTATGATGGATGCCGGTCGCGTTGTCGTTGATATCCGCGGTGAGGAGAAGAAGAACCTTACCGTCCGCGATCTGCTCGAGAAGTTTAATATCGAGAGCGACCGTATGCTGCTCAGCGAATAAGGCGAATAGAAAGATCCCGAAACATGGTTTCGGGGTCTTTTTATGTTCACTTTTCATTTTCCAATCGCAATTCTCCATTGATTTGCCAACCGAGCGGTGTCCGCTGGAACAAAGCATTGTGCAGCCCTGTCAGTGCCTGCCATGTGGCTCGATCGGTAATGCCGGTCTCGGGCAGCTGAAAAATTTTCTGTGCATGTCTGACAGCGGACTGTGTATCCGCATCGTACTCGCCGGTGAGCGGCACGGCGGCAATCCGGTTATAATGCGGCGCAGTTTCGCCCAGCATGAGCTGGAGCACATACACCGTGGGACTTTTCGCGCCCGGCTTCAGCACGGCATCGCTCTCCGGCGGGAAGAATGCCGTCTGCATGGGAAGTGCATCGGCGGCGATAAGCGCGGCATATGTAGCGTAGATGGCGTTCCATGTGCGCTGGTCGGCGGTGCCCGTCACCGGAAGGCAGTTCTGCTGCTGATAATCGCGCACGGCAGCGGCAGTCTTTGCATCCCAGATGCCGTCCGGCACGAGCGGTGCAGCGCTGCCCTCAGCCTGCTGAATACGCCGCAGAAAGGTCTGCAAATCGAAAATATGGCTGCGTTTTTGTGCATCGGTGTACAATCACGTTGCCTCCTCTCCAACGGGATAGCCGGGATACTGTCCTCTGGCACTCTGGCTGCCGACCAGCACGGTTTCGGCGAGATCGGCCATGCCTTCCCAGGTCAGCGGACCGATAGCGCCCGTGGTGGGCAGACCGAGCAGCGACTGGATGACTGACACCGAGGACTCGGTCGCGTCTCCGAAAATGCCGTCTACCGTGACAGCGGGCACTTCGGCGTAGCCGCGGGCGATGATGTTGATGAGCTGCTGCGCCTGCCGCACGGCTTCGCCGCGCATCCCCTTGACGAGAAAGGTTTCCGGCAGGCCGATGAACTGCTCGAGCCATTCCTGTTCGGGCTGGGCGAGCAGCACGGACCGGTAGGTGGAAAGCAGGGCATACCACGTCTCTCGATCCACCACACCGGTGATGGGCAGGCCGACAAGCCGCTGATACGCAGCCACGGCTTCGCGGGTCTGCGGACCGAAAATACCGTCGATCTGTCCCGCCTGCCAGCGCGGCAGAGCGTCATAAAACTCGCCGACAATGGCAAGAAAATACTGCAAAAGCTGTACGCCCGGGCCGCTCATGCCCTCGGTCAGCCGTTCGGGATACTGGCGGGAGATCTCACTGAGGGTCAGTCCCTCGCTGTTGAGCTCGCTCAGGCGCTTGACATTATTATAAATGAACGCGATGCGGTACCATGTTGCCGGGCCGACAAGGCCGTCCTCGGTGAGGTTGAATTGCCGCTGGAACGCCCGCACGGCGCGTTCGGTATCTGCGTTGAACACGCCGTCTGTGGGATAGATTTTCGGAATGTTCGGGAAATTGGTCGAAATGCGGTTAAGGCGCGTTTGAATCGTGCGGACATCCTCGGAAAAATCGCCAAGCCGCAGCGTTACACCGGGAAATGACCCGCCGAGATTGGGCGAGAGCGGTGCACCGGTGACGAAATTGATGTCGCTGCCGTAAAACGACTGCAAGATCTGCTCGGCGGAAAGTCCCTGCTCGGCAAGCGGCACGGTGCCCCACTGGCTCAGGCCGCCCGGACAGGTGACGGTCGTGCCGTTGCAGTACTGCGCGAACAGCGGCTCGACCGAGTCGCCGCGGGTGAGGTAAGTGCCGATCATATCATCTACAATGGTGGAAATATTCTCGAAAATATCCCGTCCGGGCACAAAGGACTGGTCATACCGCGTGGAATTGGTGATATCAAAATCGTAGCCTTGCGCGCGGTACCATTCGGTGAATACACGGTTGAGCACATAGGACATTTGTGCGTACACGTTGGCGCGGATGGCCTGCTCGGGCCAGGTCGGATAAATCTCGGACGAGGCAACATTTTTGATGTAATCGGCAAACGGTACGGTGATATTCTGCGCATTCGAGGACGGCGCACCGAGGTGCACCGTGATGGTTTCCGGTATGGAAACATAGGGTTCGGGCAAAGCAATCCCTCCTTTTACGGATTCTCCGGCAACTCGGGATCGAGTGCCTGCGGCGCACCGGTGGCGGTCAGGTCGGTCTGCGCAAAGCTCTGGTTTTCCGCGAGCGGTGTAAGCGCCACGGGCAGCATGGTCGGCACGCCGGAGAACATCGCGATGTGCAGCGCGGTCAGCGGCGTGTAGCCCTCGGCGGAGATTTCGACCGTGTAGACCGCAAACGGCGGACCGCTGCCCGGGCTCAGCGAGTTGCTGCGCGGCGGCGTTGTCAGTATCATGGACGGCGTCATGCCGCCGGAGTCGGTCGTGACCGAGTAAAGCAGCGTGCGCATGCCGGTATCATCCGGTGCGGTGGAGACGGAAACGATGGCGTTTTCAAGCGGCAGCGCGCCTAACGCGGTCGTGACGAGTACACGCAGTTCGGCGGTGCCGTCGGTCAGTTCAGCCATGAAAAAACCTCCTTGTCAGCAGGTGGAAAAACAGATATACTAAAGGTAACAGCCGCAAAGGCGGCAAAATCTCGAAAGGCGGGGACAGTATGCAGGATTACAAAACGATGATCTCCATGTGTGCAGAGCAGGAGGAGAAGTTTCAGTTTGAGCATTTTTCGCGCGAAGATGCGCTGAAAATCGGCCTCAAGCTGCATGAAAACGCGAAGGAGCAGCCGGTTGCGGTTGAAATTACGGTGAACGGTCTGGTCGTGTTCCGTTACTTCGCAGAAGGCGCAAAGCCGGACAGCGAGCTGTGGCTCGCGCGCAAGCGCAATGCGGTTGACCTGATGGAAACGTCCTCGCTGCGGTTTTTCGCAGAGCTGGAGGACGCAGGCGAGACCTTCGCGGACCGTAAGCTCGACCCGAACGAGTACGCCGCAGGCGGCGGTTTCCCGATCCGGCTGCGCGGCACCGGCGTGATCGGTTCCATCTGCGTTTCCGGCTATCCGGATCATGTGGATGATCATCAGCTTATCATTAACACCTTGGCGGAGTATTTCGCATAATTGAGCATTTTAAATGGAGAATGGAAGATGAACGTATCGTTTTTCATTCTCCATTATTTTTATACTATTTTGACATGATAATGCCGAAACCACCGGTCGAGCTGGATGATATACGCGAAAATCTGCGGGGTACGCATCAGCTGTCCGAACCACGGTTCGGTAAGGCTTTCCGGCCGCTGCATGAGTTTTTGCACGGCATTCCGGTCGAACAGGGAAGCGGTGACCGAGGTGTTATCCTCGAAAATACGGCGGACATAGTCCGCGCACAAGCGGGTATAAACCGGATGAAAGGTTTTCGGATACGGACTTTTCTTGCGGTAAACGATCTCTTTGGGCAGTTCATCGACGAACGCGCGGCGCACGATGCCCTTTTCGCGTCCCTCGAGCGATTTGAAGTCCCACGGCATGTTATAGGCATACTCGACAATGCGGTGGTCGCAGAAGGGCACGCGAACCTCAAGACCGGAGTACATGCTCATGCGATCCTTGCGGTCGAGCAGGGTCGCCATGAACCAGTCAAGATTGAGCACGAACATTTCACGCATCCGGGCTGCTTTTTTGTTATCGGACGGCAGCCTGGGTGCGCGGGCGCAGGTGTCGCGGTAGTGCTGGCGCACAAATTCCTCGCCGTTTCTAACGGCATCCGGTGTGAGCAGACCCAGACGCAGACCGACCGACTGTGACCACGGAAACGTATCTTCAAACAGAATTTCCTCACGGTGGTACCACGGATAGCCGCCGAATAACTCGTCGGCGCACTCGCCGGACAGGCAAACGGTGGTTCCGCCGCGCTTGACAGCCGCACAGAACAGCAGCAGGGAGGAGTCTACATCGGCCATGCCGGGCAGCGCACGCGCATCCGTCGCGGGGAGCAGAGCCGCGCACAGAGCTTCCGGCTCGAGCACAACGCGATGATGGTGCGTACCGAGAAAATCCACCATTTGATCAATATACGAATCGTCACTATTAGGTTGAAATATACTTTTTGTAAAATATTTATCGTTGTCTCGATAATCCACCGACCAGGTATGCAGCGTTTCGCCGCGGGCCGCGTAATCTTTCGCCGCCAGCATGGACAGGATGGACGAATCCAGTCCGCCGGACAGGAAACACGCCAGCGGCACATCGCTGACCAGCTGCCGGCGGGCGGCATCGCAGATGAGCGTGTGCGTGCGCTCGATGGTAGTCGGTAGGTCGTCCTCATGCTCGTGCGCTTCGAGCTGCCAGTAAACGTGATCGGTGAAGCTTTCCGGAGTCAAAACGGCAAAATGTCCGGGGAGCAGCGACTTTATCTGCCGGAAAACACCGGATTCCGGCGGGCGCGCAGGCCCGAGCAGCAGCAGCGTGCGCAGACCATCCTCGTCGAGCGCAGGCTCGATCTCCGGGTGGCACAGCACGGTGTCGATGGTCGAACCGAAGATCAGACCGTTGCGAATGGGAGCGAAAAACAGCGGTTTCACGCCCAGCCGGTCGCGGCAGAGCGTCAGTCGGCGTTCGCGTTTCTCCCAGATAGCAAAGGCGAAAATGCCGTTCAGCCGTGCAAATGCGTCGGTTTTCCACTCAAGATAGGCGTGCAGCAGCACTTCAGTGTCCGAATGTCCGACAAACTCGTGCCCGCGTGACATAAGTTCTCTACGCAATTCCGGTGTGTTATATAACTCTCCGTTATATATAAGGATAGTATTCCTGTCGGGAGAGCACATTGGCTGCTTGCCGCCCTCCGGATCAATGACGATCAGCCGCCGATGGATAAGCGCTGTGTCCTCGTCAAAATACGTGCCTTCGGCATCCGGGCCGCGCGGCGTGAGCGTGCGCTTCATGCCGTGCAGGATGGGTCCGCCGCGGCGTGCATCCCGTTCAAAATCCACAAAACCGCCGATACCACACATAGGCAGTTCCTCCTGAAAATAGTGATTTCTTTCTTTTATATGCACTCGAAACGGGAAATATGAGGTGGAATCCGAAATTTTCTTAAAAAGGAAAGCGTTGGCGGAAAAATGCGCGGTTTGCGTGCGATCTGCGTTCATTTATGCCGAGTATTGGAAGAAACGCACAAAATTTGGCGGCAGGATTTTATCAGTAAAAAGAATGTTAAATCCTTGACAAATGGTTTTCGGACGATATAATAGAGATAGACATGCTCCAAACAAGGGTATCGCTGGACGCGGCGCTGCGGCCACTGACCGTGTGCGCTGTGTTTTTGTGCGTATCCGCATTACTTATTTATTTGGGAGGTTTATGGCATGGATTTTAGGCTTACAAAAGAAGAAGCACTGTTCCAGAAGATGTGCCGCGAGTTCGCTCTGAACGAAGTAGAGCCGATCGCAGCTGAGATCGACGCGGAAGAGCGCTATCCGGAGGAAACCGTTCAGAAGCTGATGAAGTACGGACTGATGGGCATTCAGTTCCCGAAGGAAGTCGGCGGTTCCGGCGGTAACTATATCTGCTATTCTATCGCTATCGAAGAGATGAGCCGCGTATGCGGTACCACCGGCGGCATCATGTCCGCTCACGGCACCCTCGGCGCATGGCCGATCTACGCATTCGGTACTCCTGAGCAGAAGGAGAAGTGGCTGCGTCCGCTGATCGAGCCGAAGGAAGGCGCCAAGATCGGTGCATTCGGCCTGACCGAGCCGAACGCAGGTACTGACTCCGCTGCACAGCAGACCATGGCTGTTAAGCAGGAGGACGGCTCCTACATCATGAACGGCTCCAAGGTGTTCATCACCGGCGGCGGCCGTGCAGATACCTACGTTGTATTTGCTATGACCGACAAGACCAAGGGCAACAAGGGCATTTCTGCGTTCATCGTTGACAAGGACGACCCGGGCTTCTCCATCGGCAAGATCGAGCACAAGATGGGCATCCGTGGTTCCCAGACCGCTGAGCTGATCTTTGAGGACGTTCATCTGCCGGCAGACCGTCTGCTGGGCAAGGAGAACGGCGGCTTCAAGATCGCTATGATGACTCTGGACGGCGGCCGTATCGGTATCGCTTCTCAGGCTCTGGGCATCGCACAGGGCGCTCTGGATAAGGCTATCCAGTACATGAAGGAGCGCGTACAGTTCGGCAAGACTCTGGACAAGTTCCAGGGCCTGCAGTGGATGGTAGCTGACATGGCAACCCAGATCGACGCTGCTCGTCTGCTGGTTCGCCGTGCTGCATTCAACCACGATGTTGGTCTGCCGTTCACCAAGGAAGCTGCTATGGCTAAGCTGTACGCTTCTGAGGTTGCAATGGACGTTACCACCAAGTGCGTACAGATTTACGGCGGCTACGGTTACATCCGTGAGTACCCGATGGAGCGCATGATGCGTGACGCTAAGATCACCGAGATCTACGAGGGCACTTCTCAGGTTCAGAGAATGGTCATCGCTGGTCAGGTTCTGCGCTAAGAAAAGGAGGAAAACTGAACTATGAAGGCAATTGTTTGTGTAAAGCAGGTTCCGGATACCTCCGGTAAGGTTGCTGTTAATCCCGATGGCACCCTGAATCGTGCATCCATGCAGACCATCACCAACCCGGACGACCTGAACGCTGTAGAGGCTGCTCTGAAGCTGAAGGACGCTACCGGCTGCAAGGTCGTTGTTATCACCATGGGTCCTCCCCCGGCACAGGGCATGCTGCGTGAGCTGATGGCTATGGGCGCTGACGAGGGCATTCTGGTTTCCGCTCGTGAGTTCGGCGGTTCCGATACCTTCGCAACCTCCCAGATCCTGGCTGCTGCTATCAAGAAGTATGGCGTTGACGCTGATGACGTAGTATTCTGCGGCCGTCAGGCTATCGACGGTGATACCGCTCAGGTTGGTTCTCAGATCGCTGAGAAGCTGGACATCCCGCAGGTTTCCTACGTTGCCGGTATCGAGAAGGATGGCGACAAGGTTGTTGTTAAGCGTATGCTCGAGGACGGCCACATGACCATCGAGACTCAGACCCCGTGCCTGCTGACCTGCATTAAGGAGCTGAACGAGCCCCGCTACATGTCCCTCAGCGGCATTATGGACTGCTACTCCGCTCCGGTTTCCGTATATGATTACAACACCCTGAAGGACGATCCGCTGATCGATCCGACCACCATTGGTCTGAAGGGTTCTCCCACCAATATCTTCAAGTCTTTCACTCCCCCGCAGAAGGGTCAGGGCAAGATGCTCGAGGGCGCTGACAAGGCTACCTGTGAGACTCTGGCGGCTGAACTGCTGAAGAAGCATATTATCTGATTGAAAGGAGAACAGAACAATGGCTGATTTCAATAATACGAACCTCGCCGATTTCTCCGGCGTATGGGTATTCTGTGAGCAGCGCCAGGGCGAGCTGCAGCCGACCGTACTCGAGCTGATCTCTGAGGCACGCAAGCTGGCAGATGACATGGGCACTGAAGTTTGCGGCCTGCTGCTTGGCGGCAAGGGCGTAGGCGAGAAGATGGCAAAGGAACTGGGCGCTTACGGCGCTGACAAGGTTCTGGTTTGCGAGAGCGACCTGCTCGAGACCTACACCACCGATGCATACGCAAAGGTTCTGTGTGACACCGTTATGGCTAAGAAGCCGGAGATCCTGCTGATCGCCGCTACCAACATTGGCCGTGACCTCGGCCCGCGCTGCGCAGCTCGTCTGCACACCGGTCTGACCGCAGACTGCACCCACCTCGACGTAGACGTAGAGAAGTACGCTGCATTCCTGCAGGATGCTTCCACTCTGCCGCAGGCTCAGATCGATGCTCTGAACCGCGAGGACCGCAACCTGAAGATGACCCGTCCGGCATTCGGCGGTCACCTGATGGCTACCATTATCTGCCCGC
>ERZ838839.551-NODE-551-length-47256-cov-8.175971_pt1 | contig 47256 bp, 31 predicted proteins | sample MGYA00519909_ERZ838839 | MGnify/ENA primary metagenome ERZ838839 (study PRJEB31850, sample SAMEA3708843) | human gut metagenome | biome: human gut; feature: human-associated habitat; material: faeces | place: China | collected 2014 ... | reverse complement strand
TTGCACCGGGAAAGACCCGCCCTCGGAGGCCGTAGCGGAGGCTTTTCAAAGTTTTTACAAAAAATTTTCCACCGCGGATTTTTGTTTTCGCCAGAAAACAGCGAGCTGTACCTTTGTCCGACAAATTGGCATTTGTCCGACAAAGGTGCTCGCTCTGCGAGGCTGGACATTCTCCCGAGTCGAACGCTTTTTTAACGATATTATGGACACCGACCGAAAACTGACAGACATAACCGACAGGAAGTCCCGAACACCGAGTTACAAGTATTCTTTCCGGCTCAATGAAGAGCAGAATATCCGCTTCAACGAACTGCTTTGCAAAGCTGGATTGGAACATAACCGCAGCCGGTTTATCGTCAAACGCATCTTCGAGGCGGAGTTCGTCGTCGTCAAACGCGACCCCTCGAAAGTGCAGTTCGTCGCGCGGCTGAACGACTTTTACTTCCAGTTTCAGAAGCTGGGAAACAACTATAATCAGATTGTAAAAGCCGTAAATAGTCACTTCTCCAACATTGCAATACCCCATCAGATCGCCATGCTGGAGCAGCGGACGCGTGAGCTGAAAGCCCTCAGTATCGAAATTCTGAACTTTGCAAAACAGGCTAAGGAGTGGTTGCGAATATAAGGTCGGGATCCTCACCCGGCGGGGCTTTACACTACAACAAGGAGAAAGTAGACCGGGATGAAGCCGAAATCCTCTATTGGCAGAAGATGCTCGAACCGTTCGACAAACACGGGCGAATGGATGTCGATGCCTGCATGGAGAGTTTCCGGCCGTACCTCGAAGCCAACCGCAGGACGACCAATACGGTATTCCATGTATCGTTGAACCCTTCGCCCGAAGATAAGCTGACCAATGAACAACTCCGGGAGATTGCAAATGAATACATGGAACGTATGGGGTACGGCAACCAACCTTATATCGTCTTCAAGCATACGGATATCGACAGGGAGCATTTGCATATCGTATCATTACGAATTGATGAGAATGGCCGTAAACTGCCACATGATTTCGAGGTAAGACGTTCGATGGAGATATTACGCGATCTGGAACGGAAATACGGCCTGCATCCGAGCGTCAAGGGGCAGGAACTGACGGACAGGGAGGGGTTGCGGAAAGTGAATTATCCCGAAGGAAACGTCAAGCAGCAGGTCTCGTCCGTCGTGCGGTCGTGCCTGCGTAATTACAAATGCTCCTCCTACGGGGAGTTGCGCACGCTGCTGGAGCGGTTCAACGTCTCTATCGAGGAGCGGACGGGAACTGTCAGCGGGCGAAGTTATGCCGGCATCGTCTACGGAGCCATGACCGACGACGGTTATGGGGTCGGCACGCCGTTCAAGTCGAGTAAGATCGGCAGGGACGTAGGTTATCGGGCTTTGCAGAAATACTACGAGAGGTCGAAGGCTGCATTAAGAAAAAACGATGTCCTCGACCGCTTGCGGCAATGCGTCCGGGATGCCATGAGTCCGCATAATACGCGGGACGAGTTCCGGCGGCTGCTCAAGGCCGACAATATAGATGCTATCTTCCGGATCAATCCGGTAGGCAGAATTTACAGCGTAACGTTTATCGACCACAACACGGGTATCGTCGCCAACGGATCGCTGCTGGGAAAAGAGTTTTCGGCGAACGCATTCAACGAGTTATATCCGGCGCCGAAAGGGATGCGGCAGGTCGCAGAACAACATCCGGAACAGCGACGAGAACAACGGAGGCACACGGCAAATCCCATTTCGGGAATCGTCGATACAATATTGGATTTGGCCGACACGCAGGCTTATGAAGAACAACAACGCCGAATACAGCGACGAAAAAAACGGAGATATAAAAGATAAGTATCTACTATCTGCCGTATTACTTACTATCTTTGATCATTTTGCAATAATATGGCAACAGGGAAGCAAAATAAGCACGGTCGATGCGGAATCAGCCCGATACGCCCCGGGAATTGCAAATGCCACCCGCGCCGGGAGGGACGATTCGTGAAAACGGCACGCGAAAATCGTAAATTTTTGATATGCGATCGACAAAAATACTCCGGGAATTACAGTTAATTTGCATACCAAACCAAAATACATCATCAAAAATGAATGCCATTAAAAGTATATTTCCGCAGCGGCTCGTGAAATCTCTGCTGACCGCAGGAATGTTTTGCATGGGAATCTCCGCCTGCGCCGACGACACCGCCGCCCCGGAAGGGTCGTTTTCCATAGCGGACATCTCGGAACTGGAACGTTTCTACGACAGTTACGCCAACAAACGAATCGAGCTTCCGGGCAGCGGATACGAATCGGGCGACATCGTGCAGTTCATCGACACGGGCATTTCGCACAATACTTATACGATGCAATACGAACAGACCGGAGACGGTTTGCTCGTCACGCTGCCGGACAATCTGGCGAGCAGCGAATACGGCATATATATCGTGCGCGGAGGCATGAAATTCCTGTATGGCAAGAGCTATTTCGGACGTTTCGACAGCCGCCGGCTGACCGCCGGGAACCATCCCCGCCTGTTGATGGACTCCTCGGATTTCGAGACGCTGAAAGCCCAGCTGGCCGTCGCCGACCCGACATCGCTGCTGGCCCGCATGCACACCGAGTGCATGGTCGTGGCCGACGCATGGGGCATGTCGGACAGCGAACTGGCCTTCGAGCTCGACGCCTCGGGCAAACGCATTCTCACCGTCGCCCGGGAGGCTCTCCAACGCATTTTCACCTGCGCCTACGCCTACCGGATCACGGGCGACACGAAATATCTGGAACATGCGGAACGGGACATCAACACAGTCTGCGATTTCGAAAGCTGGAACGCGAAACGGCATTTCCTCGACGTTGCCGAGTTGTCGGTGGCCGTGGGACTGGGCTACGACTGGCTCTACCATGAATTGAAGCCCGAAACCCGGGCCAATGCCGAACGTGCATTGCAGGAGTACGCCTTCCAGCCCGCCGAAGACAAGGTCTGGAACCTCAATTTCTACGAGTCCGGCAGCAACTGGAATCAGGTCTGCAACTGCGGCATGGTCTGCGGGGCGCTGGCCATCTACGAAACCTGCCCCGCACGCGCCGCGGCGCTGATCGAGAAGAGCATCGACTCGAACCTCAACATCCTGCTGGAGATGTACGCCCCCGACGGCAACTACCCCGAAGGTTACAGCTACTGGGGCTACGGCACGACCTTCGAGTGCCTGATGATGGCGCTCCTGGACAGCACCGTGGGGACGGACAACGGACTGAGCGCCTCCCCCGGCTTCTCCCGCACGGGCAACTACATGCTCCACATGATCGGCCGGAACGGCAGTTTCAACTACTCGGACAACGGCTCGGCCGCCTATACGGAGCTTCCGATGTGGTACTTCGCCGACAAACTCGGCGATGTCTCCCTGCTGCACTACGAGCTCCGCATGCTGGACATCCAGCCTCACCGCAGTTCGTGCGCCGAAAAGCGGCTGCTGCCGATGGTGATGCCGTTCGTCAGCCGGCTGAATCCGGGCACGGTGCCGCCGCCGTCGGACAAGGTATGGGCGGGCAACGGCAAAACCCCGGTCGTGCTGGTCCGCACCGGCTGGGCCTGGGACGAAACGGACCGTTTCCTGGGGCTGAAAGGCGGCAAAGCCTCCACGAGCCACGGTCACATGGATGCCGGTTCGTTCGTCTACGACGCTGAAAACGTGCGCTGGGCCACGGATCTCGGCAGCGAAAACTACACGACCCTCGAAGTCAACATCGGCAACGGCCCGACATGGGACATGACGCAGAACTCCCTGCGGTGGGACGTATTCAAACTGAACAACCGGCAGCACAACACGCTGACGATAAACGACTCGAAACATCTGGTTGACGGCTTCGCCCCGATCGTGTCCGTCATCGACACCGAGACAGAACAGGGCGGGACGCTCGACCTGTCGCCGGTCTTCGCGGACGAGGCCGCCTCGGTGGTCCGGACGGGCAAAATCGTCAACAACGACTATCTGCTGATCATCGACGAAGTGACGGCCCGCGCCGACAAGGAGGCGCGAATCCGCTGGACGCTGGTGACGGAGACCGCGCCGACGGTCGAAGAGACGCGGATCGTGCTGACGGCGACCAATGGAAAGACGATGTTCCTCGCGGCCGAAGCCGGAGAGACGCCGGTCACTTACAGAAGTTTCCCCGACGAACCCTCGACCGATTATGAAACGCCGCTTCCGACCGTCAGCATCGTGGGCTACGAGGCGACGGTTCCGGCCGGACAGAGCGTGACGTTCCGGACGAAGCTGGCCCGGGAGCTGTGATCCGGCGCCCGCCCTCTTCGTCGAAAAACTTTCTCTTTCCTGAAAATCGGCATATTCCGTTCGGTTTCGTTATATTTGAGTACGATATCCGCCGATTTTCAATATCCGATTACGAATGGGAAACCTTTATCTTTCGAAAGCAGCAATCGTACTGTCCCTGCTGTGTTCGGGTCTGTTCCGCACGGAGGCGCAGGCCGGACCGCAGCTCATCCGGCATCTGCCCAATCTGACGATCAACGGATTCGTGCAGGATCAGGTCGGGTATGTGTGGATCGCCACCAACAACGGGCTCTGCCGCTACAACGGCCAGGTGTACCGTTACTATCAGCACGAATCGGAAGAGCCCTATTCGCTTCCCGACAACCGGGTCCATGCCCTTCACGTCGATGACTCCGGCGTGTTGTGGATCGTCTCCGACAGCGGCATCAGCACCTACGATTCGGGGCACGACGGATTCGAGAGCGTCCTGCGCGGCAGCGGACTGCACGGCATCGTTCCGCTGGGCTCCCGGATCGTCTGCTACGGCACGGGCGGCATGGTGCTCGTGGACGCCGCGGACCGCACGGTCCTGCAACGGAAACACGCTCCCCGCCACTGCCCCGCCGTGCTCGAATCCGACGGGAAAGAGCATCTGTGGGGCGGGCTGCCCGGCAAGCGCTCCGCACTCCTCCGCTACGACCGCGATCTGAACCTCTGCGACTCGGCCGCCCTGCCCCGCGCGACGGAATTCCGGAGCAGCTGCCGCGACACGCTCGGCCGCATCTGGTTCGGGTTGCAGCAGGGAATCTTCGTACTCGATCCCGAGACGCGTCAGGCCGCGGCCGACCCCGCCCTGACGCGCTGCGCGAACCGGATGTCCGGCCATTGCGTGACCATGCTCTTTCCGGATCGGTCCGGAACGGTCCACATCGGCACCCAGGGCAGCAACATCCACATGTTCAACGTCCCGAACGGCGTCGCCGAATACAACATCGCCTATCGGTTCCATCTGAGCCACACGAGCGATTTCCGGTGCGGGTTCAGCGACTCGGAGAACAACATCTGGATCGGCACGGGAGACCGGGGCTACGCGGTGAGGCACTCGCAGCGCAAGAACTTCAACTCCGCCTCCCGCCTTGCGCGGCTGACGCAGGGCAAATACATCAACGCCGTCTCCGCCCGGAAAGACGGCACGCTGTGGATCGGGAGCCGCTACAAGGGGCTGCTGGCCTACAATCCCGACGCTCCGGCGCTGTGGTACACCGTCTCGAACTGCGATTTCATGTCGCGGATCGCCAGCAACGGCATCGAATCGCTGCATACGGGCTCGGACGAACGGCTGTGGATCAACATCAACGACCGCATCGTGGTCTGCACGACGGATCGCAGCCGCATCACCGGACACACGCTGCTGGCAGAACGCGCCACGGTCAACCGGTTCTGCGAAGACTCCGGCAAACGGATGTGGGCCGCGACCGAAAAGGGCATTTTCGTATGGAAGGACGATGCTCCTGCGGGCCGGCTCTTCGCCGGCTGCGACGTGCAGGACATCATCCCGCTCGACGGCGACAGACTGCTGGCCGCCGTATCGGGCCGGGGCATCTTCACCGTCAGCACGCGCGATTTCAGCAGCAGCAGCCTCTATCTCCAGCCGACCGACAGCATGACGGCCGGGGCGCTGCGCCGCCCGTCGTGCCTGCTGCGGAGAAGCGACGGCTCGCTGTGGATCGGCACCCGCTTCGACGGGGTCGTGCGCTACGACCCCCGGCAGGGTTTCCGCTCGTACACGCTCCACAGCGGAATGGCCAGCAACGAGATCTCCGACATGACCGAGGATGCCATCGGAAACGTATGGGTGAGCACCTCCTACGGACTCTCGCTCATTTCGCCCGCCTTCGAACACGTCATCACCTACTTCCAGTCCGACCGGTTGCAGACCCAGCAGTTCTGCCCGCATTGCAGCCTCTCATCACCGACGGCGCTCTACTTCGGCGGCAACACGGGGCTGGCCCAGTTCTCGCCGCAGCGCATTCTGTCGAAGATCTCGCAGCAGCCCGTACCGCTGGTGCTCCGGGAGATCCGGGTCAACAGCGTGGCCCTGACGCCTTCGAAAACGGGCCCCCTGACGAAGCCGCTCAACGACACCGAACGCATCGTGCTCGGGCACAAGCAGCGCAACATCGACATCAGCTACGAGGCCGTGGCGTTCCTCTCGCCGGAGAAGATCCGTTTCGCCTACCGGCTGTGCGGCCGCAATGTCGATAACGAATGGCAATACGTCGAGAACCTGAGCATGGCCAACTACTCCCACCTGCCGGCAGGGCATTACGTCTTCGAACTGAAGGCGCGGAATCCGGACGGGTTCTGGAACGAGGAGCCGCGGCGGCTGGAGATCGTCGTCCGGCCCTCGCCGCTGCTGACGTGGTACGCCTTTCTCGTCTATGCGCTCGCCATAATCGGGGGCACGGGCTTCGTCAACCGGCTCTATCTGCACCGGAAGCGGCAGAAGATGGAGCTGGAGATGGCGCGCACGAAACTCAAAAGAGAGGAGGAGCTCACCAACATGAAGATCAACTTCTTCACGAACATCTCCCACGAACTGCGGACTCCCCTGTCGCTGATCTACGGTCCGGTCAACATGCTGCCGGGAGTGACCGACAAGAACTGGATGCGGGAGCTGATCGGCCTGATCAACTACAATGTCCAGAAACTGCTCGATCTGGTCGATCAGACGCTCGCGCTGAGCCGCATCGAAAACGACACGCTGCCCCTCTCGGTCTGCCGGCAGGACATTCTGCCCCACGTCCGGCGGCTGATGAACAGCTTCACCTGCTATGCCCGCGAGAAAGAGATCACGGTCGATCTGGATCTCCCTGCGGAACGGCTCGTCGTCGCCGTGGACATCGACAAGTTCGGCAAGATTCTGTCGAACCTGGTCTCCAACGCCCTGAAATACACCCCGAAGGAGGGGCACATGGAGGTGCGCATCTCCCTCGAAACGGAACTCCCGGCGACACTTGCGGAAGCGGTCCCGGCGGCGCAGTATCTGACGGTCAGCGTAACCGACGACGGCATCGGAATGAGCGAGGAGGATGTCTCCCGCATTTTCGAACGCTACAAACGGCTGACTCACAACGAACGAAGCACGGCCGGCACGGGAATCGGGCTCCACTACGTCAAACAGTTGCTGCTGGTGCACAAGGGAAGCATCGCGGCGGAGGTGCGCCCCGAGGGTGGGATGCGTTTCACATTCGCCATTCCCGTGGACGAATCGCTCTACGACCTGACGGCCGAGCCGGCGACCCCGGCCGAATTCATCAACGGACTCGGCTCCTCCGCACCCATCGCTCCCGATTTCGCACCGGAACCGGACGGAGCGGAGGTCAGAGCGCTCCCGAAAATCGTCATCGTCGAAGATAATTTGCAACTGCTGTACTACTGCAAGATGATCTTCGCGCACCGCTTCCGCGTGCTGACGGCCGACAACGGCGCCGACGGGCTCACGTTGATCCACGACGAGATGCCGGATGTGGTGATCACCGATGTCCTGATGTCGCAGATGGACGGGTACGAACTCTGCCACCGCATCAAGAACGACCTGGCTCTGAGCCATATTCCGGTCGTCATTCTCACGGCCAAGATCTCCGACCAGGACAAAATCACGGGCTACCAGGAAGGAGCCGATGTCTATATGACCAAACCGTTCAGTCCGGAGCTGTTGCAGACGGTCGTAGACAACCTCCTCACTTCGCGCAAACGGCTGCGCGACATGCTGCTTTCGCAGGCCCGCAGGCCACAGGAGGCGGAACCAGAGAACGGGGAGATCCATCTGTCGGCCGCCGACAGGACTTTCATGGACAAGCTCTGCGGAATCATCGACGAGAACATTTCGGACAATTCGCTCAGCACCGACACCGTCTGTACGGCCATGTGCATGAGCCGCGCCAGCCTGTTCCGCAAGATCAAGTCGCTGACGGGCGTCTCCCTGAACCGCTTCATCCTGATCTACCGCCTGAACCGTGCGGCCGAGATGGTGCGCAGCCGCGAATACCGCTTCAACGAGATCGCCGACATGCTGGGATTCTCCACCCAATCGCACTTCTCCTACTGTTTCAAACAGCAATTCGGCATGTCGCCGAGGGAATACGCCTCCCGGTCGTAATTTCCGGCCCTGACATGCGTGTATTCGCGGTTTTACGAAACTTTTTAAGACTCCTTCGACAGAAAGTTCCGTCCGAAGCGAATAATTTTGCGATACGATAACAAATAAAAAACCCCATGAAAAGATTTTTGAATTTCGCGGTTTTCGCCCTGATGTTCTGCTGGCATGCAGGCGCACAGGAACCCCGGTCGCTCACCGGCACCGAGGCCGAAGGCTATCGCGGCATCTGGTTCACCATCGGGCAGGTCCGGTCGGGATTCGGCCCCAAATATTCGGGCGGCCTCGGCACCTATACGATGAAGCACATCCCGGTCGCCGTCTATGCGGCGGAGGCGGACAAAACCTTCTTCGTCTACGGCGGAACCCCGGCCGCCGACCGCAAATACCTGCTCTGCACGGTCGGCTGCTACGACCACAAGACGGGCATGCTGCGCCGCCCCGTCGTAGTCTGCGACAAGGGCGTGAACAACGTGCACGATCCGCACGACGACCCCACGATCCAGATCGACAAGGAGGGGTACGTCTGGATTTTCGTCGCCGGGCGCGGCAACACCCGCCCGGGCATCCGCTACCGCAGCCGGAAACCCTACGACATCTCCGCTTTCGACTACGTCAACGAGAGCATCATGGCCTATCCGCAGGTACATTACCACCCGGACGAAGGCTTCTTCCTCTTCTTCACGCGCTACGACGGCAAGCGGCGGCTCTTCTACCAGTCGAGCCCCGACGGCGTCGAGTGGACCGACTACCGATCCCTGGCCTCCATCATGGAGCCGGGCGAAACCAAGTCGGGACACTACCAGTTCTCGACGCTCTGCGGCAAAAAGCTGATGTGCTGCTTCAACCGCCACATCGACGGTAACTGCGACACGCGGACGAACATCTATTACATCCAGTCGGAGGACTGGGGCCGGACGTGGACGACGGCGGACGGACGACGGGTCGCGCTTCCCGTCACGCGCCGGAACGACATCTCGCTGATCCGGGATTTCCAGTCCGAACGCCGCAACTGCTACATCAAGGACATCAATTTCGGAAGCGACGGCAACCCCGTGATCCTCTATCTGACCAGCGACAACTACCTGACCGGTCCGGCCGGCGGGGTCCGAAGCTGGCAGACGGCCCACTGGGACGGCCGACAGTGGCACTTCCGGGACCTGGCGACCTCGACGCACTGCTACGACAGCGGCAGCATCTGGATCGACGACAACGATGTCTGGACCGTCATCGCGCCGACCGATGCCGGCCCTCAATACTGGGGCACGGGCGGCGAAATGGTGATGTGGCGCAGCCGCGACAAGGGCCAGAGCTGGCAACGGATGCGGGCGCTGACCCACGACAGTCCGCGCAACCACTCCTACGCCCGGCGTCCGGTCCACGCGCATCCGGATTTCTACGCCTTCTGGGCCGACGGAGACCCCGACAACATGAGCATCTCCCGGCTCTATTTCTGCAACGAGCGCGGCGATCTGTTCCGGATGCCCTACACGATGCAGTCCGAGTGGCAGAAACCCGAACCGATACCCGGCGGCAGACCCCGCGACTGACCGCAGACGATTAAACCGCAAACGATTAACTTACAACCCAAAAAAACAGACCATGTACAGAAAAATTTTTTCCTTGCTGATGCTTACCGCTCTTTTCGCCGGCATCCCCCATGTATCCACAGCCGGCCGGAAAGCCGACATAGAGATCGCCAACCGCGTGGCGCAATGGCAGATCGACAACTTCGGCAAATACATCTCCTCGAAATCCGGCACGCGCCGCGACCAGAACTGGGTCAACGGAACCCTCTACCGCGGCATGGTGGTCTGGGGCGAGACCTCGGGCTACAAACCTTGCGAGGATTTCGTCATGGAGATCGGCCGCCGCACCGGCTGGAGCATGGACACCCGTCCGTATCATGCCGACGACATCTGCGTGGGGCAGGCTTACCTGCTGCTCTACGAGAAATACCGGGACCCGGCGATGTTGGCACCCGTGAAGGAGCGCGCCGATCTGGTGGTTGACCATCCGGCCAAAACGCAGCTCCACATCAAGGCCAAAGACGGGCAGAAGCGCTGGAGCTGGTGCGACGCGCTCTTCATGGCTCCCCCGGTCTACGCACAGCTGACCCACATCACCGGCGACCCCAAGTACCTGAAATTCATGAATGCCGAATTTTACGCGACAACCAGCAAGCTCTACGATACGGAAGAGCGTCTCTTCTACCGCGATGCGAGCTTCATGGACATGCGCGAACCCAACGGCCGTAAAGTCTTCTGGAGCCGCGGCAACGGCTGGGTGTACGCCGGACTGGCGATCCTGCTGGAGACCGTTCCCGAGAGCGATCCGTCGTACGACTTCTATCGGCGTCTGTTCCTCGAAATGACCGATGCGCTCCTCGCCTGCCAGGACGAAAACGGCTCCTGGCGCCCCAGCCTGCTCGATCCGGAGGTCTATCCGACGCCCGAGAACAGCGGATCGGCATTCTTCACCTACGGCCTGGCATGGGGCGTCAACCACGGAATCCTGAAAGGGAAGGTCTACCGCAAGGCCGCCAAACGGTCGTGGAAAACGCTCTGCTCCTATGTCCGCGAAGATGGCCGCATGGAGTATGTACAGCCCGTAGGTGCCCGGCCCCGCATCACCAAGCCGGATCAGACCGAAGGCTACGGCGTCGGCGCCTTCCTGCTGGCCGCTTCGGAGATCGTGAAGATGTGAACCCCGCAGCGCCGCAGCGAAACCCATTCGGAATAACCAACCAAAACCATAAGCCATGATTTCCCTGAAAACACGCATATCCCGATTGCTTCTGCTCGCAGCATGGGCCGCGGGCATGTCGATGAGTTCGTGCTCCTCCGACCCCGAGGTCGAGGCGGCCGATTCGGTGGAGGTCCGCAATCTTCAGGACGAGATCTGCTTCGCCTACGATTCCGAGGAGCCCATGGCGTTCAGCATCGTCTCGAACAAGACCTGGTCCATCGCCAAAAGCAACCTCGACTGGCTCGAAGTGTCGCAGATGAACGGCGGCTCGAAATATCCGAGCACCGTGCTCCTCACCCCTTCGGTCAACGACGACCTGGAGCGCAGCGGCATACTGACCGTTTATGCCGGAGCCACCACCCGCCGGGTGACGATCGTGCAGGAGGCGTTCCCGATCGTTCCGGAAATTACGCTCCGTTCCGGGCTGCCGGATGACAAGACGCTGTGGTTCAGCTACACCGACGCCGCGCCCGTAACCTTCACGATTTACAGCAACATCGCGTGGCAGGCTTCGACATCGGGCCTCGACGACTGGGCCGAAGTCGCACCGCTGGAGGGCGCACGCAAGCAGGAGACCGAGATCGTAGTAACCCCGACCCCGAACGAAGGCGACGAGCGCAGCGGTACGATCACGTTCACGGGCGAGGGGCTGGAAGAGCCGCTCGTGGTGAACGTCTCGCAGGAGGCCGTCGATCCGACGCCGCTGCTCATCGTCTCGGGGATCAAGGACGGACAGGTCGCATTCGCCAACGCACCGGAAGCCCCCTTCACCTTCTCCGTTCAGTGCAACCGCCGCTGGGAGATCACCGGCGAGAATCTCGACTGGCTCACCGTCGAGCCCTCTTCGGGACGCAGCAGCCTGATTCCCGTGGAGGTCGCCCTCACGGCCCGCGACAACGAGCTCTACGAACCGCTCGAAGGCCGGCTGACCCTGCATGTCTACGACGACGCGATCGAAGACGTGACGATCACCGTCACGCAGGACGCCAACAAACGGCTGCTGGCCCAGTGGACGATGGACGACACGGTGCCATGGAAAACCTACAATCCGAACTTCGCCACGGACGGACGCATGAAAGCTGACCTGCCGGAGGGTACCGAAGCCGTCGCGGCCTGGCAGCAGGTCAACAAGGTGGATAATACAGGAAAGTCCTATGCGGCCTCCTTCAAGATCAGCAACGACGGAACGGCGTACAGCTTCAACAAGATCTGGGTCGATGACCATCTGCTGATCTATGTGCCCGTCGAGAACATGAGCGCCGGCGCACAGATCAATATCCGTTACTCCGTAGCCATGAACTCGGCAAAGATGCCCCGTTTCTGGATCGTCGAATGGTCCGCCGGCGACGGCGTATGGACACCCACCAGCATCTCATCGCTCCCGTGGCTGGGCAAGAACGGTCAGAACTCGAACAACGCATATTTCGATGCGACCTACGCCATGCCCAATGCCTCAGACGATTTCAAATCGCCCTACAAGTATGTGGACATCAGCGAGACGGCGACGATCCCCGTTGACATCGAGAACGGCGCACTCTGGTTCCGCATCCGCTGCTCCGACGCGACACACGTCAGCGAATCATCAAAGACGGAACGGACCGACGGCGTCTACAACGGCTGGATCTTCCTGAGCGGATACGGCCGCAGCAACACGGTTCCGGCCGAGAACGCGATCTCGATCTGGCAAATAAAATAACATTCATTGCAGAACCGCCGGCAGTCCGCAAGAGGGGGCTGCCGGCAGGTTCTCGATTTCCTACAAACCTAAAATACAACCGAGCATGAAAAATTTATCCACCGCTGCATTGTCGGGCGGATTGCGATGTCTGTGTATTGTTCTTTGCATGCTGCTGCTGTTGCCCGCCTCGGCCCAGCCATCGGCGGATTCGGGACGGAAAATTCGGGTCAGCGGTCGGGTAGTCGATTCCAAAGGCTTCGTGATCGCCGGAGCGACCGTTCTGGTGAAGAACGGTTCAGCAGGCACGGTGTCCGACGCGCAGGGGAATTTCCAACTGACGGTTCCCCAGGGTGCGACGCTGCAAGTCTCGTTCCTGGGTTACGAATCCCGGGAGATCAGCGCGATAGGGGGGGGGAAACCCCTGACCGTAACGCTTGTCGAACAGACTCAGCAGGTCGATGATGTCGTCGTCGTAGGTTACGGCGTCCAGAAGAAGGAGAGCGTCCTGGGCGCCATCTCCCAGGTCGGCACCGACGAACTGGTCAATTCGGGAACGGCCAACATCACGCAGGCCATCACCGGCAAACTTTCGGGTATCACGAGCATTCAGACGAGCGGCCAGCCCGGCAACAACGACGTGCAACTCTATGTGCGCGGCGTATCGAGCTGGAACGGCTCGGACCCCCTCGTACTGGTTGATGGCATCGAGCGCAGCTTCTCGGACCTCGATCCGAACGAGGTGGCCACGATCTCGGTGCTGAAAGACGCCTCGGCGACGGCCGTGTTCGGGGCGAAGGGCGCCAACGGCGTCATCATCGTCACCACGCGCTCCGGAAACACCGGCAAACCCAAGATGAACATCTCGCTCTCCTACGGTCTGGACTTCCCGACGAACATCCCCGACCACGTCAGCTCCGCGAAAACCGCCGAGTTGCTGAACGTGGCACTGAAAAACACGCAGAGCTTCGGATCGCTGATTCCTCAATGGCAGATCGACGAATACGCCCGTCCGTCGTCGAAGATCAACACGATCCGCTACCCGGACACCGACTGGTTCGACCTGACCATGCGCACATGCGCACAGACGATCACGGCCAACTACAACGTTTCGGGCGGCTCGCAGCGCGTCAAATACTTCCTGTCGCTCGGCTACAACCACGAGGGTTCGATCTTCAAGGATTTCTCGGAGTGGACCGCAGCCAACTTCCGCTACGACCGCATCAACTACCGTTCGAACTTCGATTTCGACGTAACGAAGAACACCCGGCTCTCCGTGAAGGTCGGCGGCGTGCTGGGCATCCGTCAGGCCCCCACGGGGGCTTCGGTCTCGGGGCTCTTCAACATGATGTATTCGGCCTCGCCGATGATGTTCCCGGCCTACTACCCCGCCTGGATGCTGGATATGGTCTCCGACCCGGACTACCCCGATGCCTCGGGAGAGCGGCTGGCCAGTTCGAAAGGCAGTTTCTACGGCAATGCCAAGACGACGCTCTCGACGGGCGACTACCAGCAGACGACGAGCAACAAACTCTATACGGACCTCGTTTTCGAGCAGAAACTCGACTTCATCACCAAAGGGCTCTCGCTGAAGGCCAACGTCTCGCTGAGCACCTACTATTCGCGCGTCTCCCAGGAGGCGAGCAGCGCGAATCCGATGTACTACATTGACTGGGACGCCTACGACTCGGGCGAGGGCAATCCGTGGGTGCTGTCCACGCAAAGCGACTATGTGTACGAGCGCGATCCGTACTCCGTTACGACGGGAGTCATGCAGGACAACTACTACACGACCTTCTACTGGGAGGCGGCGCTCAACTACAACCGTACCTTCGGCGACCACACCGTGACGGCGCTGGCGCTCTTCAACCAGCGCGAGAACGCCAAGGTCGTGGATTTCCCCTACCACTCGCAGGGCCTCGTGGCGCGCGCCACCTACGACTACAAGCACAAATACCTCTTCGAGTGCAACATCGGCTACACCGGCTCGGAACAGTTCTCGCCGAAGAACCGCTACGGATTCTTTCCTTCGGTGGCCGTAGGCTGGGTGCCCTCGCAGGAGCGTTTCTGGAAGCAGGCGATGCCCTGGTGGTCGAAGATGAAGATCCGCTACTCCGATGGTCTGGTCGGAAGCGACAGCGCGGCCGAACGCTGGCTCTACTACACGAGCTACGTCAGCGACAGCAGCGGCAACATCACCGAAGACAAGAGCGCCAACCTCGAAGCCCAATGGGAGGAGGCCCGCAAACGCGACCTGGGCATCGAGATGGGGTGGCTCGACAACCGGCTGACGCTCAACCTCGACCTCTTCGACGAGAAGCGCACGAACATGCTGGTGGAACCCAATGTCACGATGCTCGTCGGCACGCAGTACAAGGTCGTGAACCGGGGCAGCATGAAGAAGCACGGCATCGACATCGAACTGGGCTGGAACGACCGGACGAAATCGGGCTTCAACTACCACCTGACGGCCCTGCTGTCGCTCAACGAGAACCGCATCACCAACTACGAGGACGCACCCTACGCCCCCGACTATCAGAAAGTGGCCGGCAAAGCCTACATGGGGCAGACCGGCGGCATGAGTGTCGTGGATTCGGGGTACTATGAAAACGTCAACGACATCCACAACTACCCCGCCTACTCAGACAACTGGCTGTACGTCAATATCGGATCGTACAAATACCTGGACTATGCGGTCGATGGCTCCCTCAACTCGCAGGACCTGCACGCCATCGCCGGCAGCCAGTATCCGCCGGTCAGCTGCTCGTTCCGGGGCGGATTCGAATACAAGGGGCTCGAATTCAACATGCTGTGGACCGCTGACTTCGGCAAGTACGTCAACTACAACAACAGCTGGGAGATCGAGTTCACGAAGGGCGACTACCGCGCCTCCAAGTCGCAGCTCGACTACTGGAGCCCGACCAATCCCGATGCCAACCACGCCACGCTGGTCTTCGGCGGCTCGTCCGGCCACCCTATGTACTCGTGGGCCGGAACCACCGGCGCCGGCTCGACGATGATGCTCGAAGGCCGCACATGGCGCAAGGCCGACTACATCAGTCTGAAAGAAGTCTATCTGGGCTACACATTCCGCTCGAAACGGGTGCTGCAACGCGCCGGATTCCGCAACCTGAGCCTCTATCTGACGGGCACCAACCTGCTGACGCTCTCCGACCTGATCGAGGGCGACCCCAAGAGCACCACCTTCACCACGGGCTTCTACCCCATGATGACCAGCGTCAAACTGGGCGTAAAAATCGGATTCTAAGATTCTAACCAAGAAAAGAGCATGAAAAAAGCGATCATATCCATTCTTTCGACCCTCACGTTGAGCGTCTCGGGATGCAACTACCTGGACATCAACCCCGAGATGGGTCTCGACGAGGATCAGGTGTTCACCGTATGGGACAATTTCAAGTCCTACTACTACAATATCTACACGACACCGACGGGAATCCATTGTGCCTATCCGCTCTATCTCGACATGAACGCCCGCCGCTACACCTGGTATCAGTTCACCGATCTGAGCGACGCCGGCCGCCTGCTGCGCTGCCAGCAGATCAAGTCGGGAACGATGGGCGAGAACGCCGCGGAATTCACGACTTCGACGGCCGGACGGGCGATCTCCTATTCGATGTTCCGCATCATCCGCATCTGCAACAAGTGCATCGAGAACATCGGCCGCGTGCAGAACGTCAAACAGGAGAACAAGGACGACCTGCTTGGACAAGCCTATTTCGTCCGCGCATACGCCCATTTCACGCTGTGCCGGATCTTCGGCGGCATGCCCTATCTCGACAAGGCGCTCGACGAGAACGACGAGTGGGACATGGCGCGGCTGACGGCCTGGGAGACCTATTCGCGGTGCGCCGAGGATTTCGATCGCGCCTACGAGTGCTTCGTCTCCGCCAGCAAGGTGCGCCGGGATGCCGCTCCCGGAACCGAAGGCCATCTGACGAGTTCCGACATGGCCTATCCCAACGGCGTGGCGGCCAAGGCAATGAAAGCCCGCGCACTGCTCTATGCGGCCAGCAAGCTGAACAACCTGCACGGCCAGAGCGACTGGGAGGATGCCGCCGAAGCCTGCGGCGAAGCTATCCGCATCGCCGAAGAGTACGGCTACGACCTGGTTCCGGGAAGCGAGTGGTCCAGCAACTTCTGGGGCACCGCCTACACCAACGAACACATCTGGGCCTGGAACTACGGAAGCGGCAGCTACTACCAGACGGATGTCTGGTCGGCGGTCTTCGCCTATCCGCAGGCGAATTTCTCCAAATCCAGCGGAGAGTGCCCGACGCAGAACTGCGTCGATCTTTTCGAGACCGTCTGGGGCGACCCGCTGGAGACCGAGGCCGAGCGTCAGGAGGCGATCGCCCAGGGACACTACGACGAGCAGGACCCTTACTCGAACCGCGACCCGCGTCTGGATCTGACGGTCGTCCACGACGGCAGCGTCGTGTCGATGTGTCCGACCGGGATCAACATCCACTACGACCCCTCGACGGGAACCTATCCGATGACGGTGATCAACAGCCAGTCGCGCCAGTTCGGAATCGCATGGGGCTCGATGGACAGCAAATCCACGGGATATTCGAATACGGGCTATTACATAAACAAATGGTGGAACGGCGGTTACGGATCGGGCACCGCATCGAGGACCGAGCACACCGACCCGCTGATCCGCATGGCGGAGCTCTACCTCAACTACGCCGAAGCCGTGAACGAGGTATCCGGACCGCAGGGCACGGCCGGCGGCCTTTCGCTGACGGCGCTGGAGGCCGTGAACAAGGTGCGCAACCGGATAGGAATGCCCGACGTGCTCGACAAATTCACGGGCAGCGCCCCGCTGCTGCGCGAACGCATCCGCAACGAACGCTGCGTCGAACTGGCCTTCGAAGGCCACCACTACTACCACGACATCCGCCGCTGGATGATCGCCCCGCAAAAGATGACCGCGACCCTGACGGGCATGTACATCGAGAAAACCGATGTCTCGGAACAGTATCCGAAAGGCCGCATCTACACGCGCCGTGCGATTCCGCAGAACCGGCAGTCATCGTGGAAGGATGCCATGTACTACATCCCGTTCCCCACGGAGGAGGCCAACAAGATGAAGAACTTTGTCAACAACGAAATTTGGTAGAACCACATCATGAAGAACACCTGCATATACCTATGGGGCATCCTGACGGTATGCGTCATCGGAACGATTCAAGGCGCTCCGCATCCGGAAGAGGCGGAAAACCGCGTCGCCGCGATGTCCGATTCCGCGATTCGGACGGACTCCGCGATTCGCGCCCGGCGCGTCCTGCGTATCTATCAGACTTTGGACATGCCTTTCGCCCGCACGCTCGACAAGCGCAGTTCGACGAGCAGCACCGCGGCCTATTACGAAAACGATCTGGACAAATATCCGTCAAACGACCTGCGCAACGCCTTCACGGGCGTCGTGGACGGACTGACGGTCACCGAGCGGAGCGGCATGCCGGGGCTGCACTACGGGGAGGAGTCGCTCCGCGGGTCGATCACCAGCCGGGGATTCACGCCGACGTTCGTCGTTGACGGCATGCCGATATACCTTTCGCAGCTGCAACTCGATCCCGAGGAGATCGAATCCATGACGTTCGTCCGCGACATCGCCGACAAGGCCCTCTTCGGATCGCGCGCCAGCGGCGGCGTAATCAACATCACCACCCGCCGCGGACATCCCGGCGAACGGCGCATCCGCGTGGGGTTCGAAAGCGGCGTGAGCGTGGTGGACCGCAGTCCCGAGTGGGTCAACGGCGTCGAATACGCGCAGTTGCAGAATCAGGCGCGCATCAACAGCGGATACGCGCCGCTCTACTCCAACGAAACGATCGAAGGGTTCACGCTCCGCGATGCGAACAGCCTCACGGCGCCGAACGCCGACTACCGCAGTCTGATGTTCAAGGACACGAAACCCTATTACAAGGCCAACGTCTCGTTCGACGGCGGGTCGGAGCGGCTCGCATACAGCACCTACCTGGGGTATGCCGGCGAAGGGGACATCTTCAAGGTCGGGAGCACGGCCGACTTCAATCGGCTGACCGTCCGCACGCACCTCAACGCCGCCATCACGCGGGACCTGAAGATCGACTTCGGATTCGCCGGCGGCCTGAGCTTCCGCCGCTCCCCGCGCTACGGCAACAGCGGAGCGGCCTCCGCCGCGGAGTTCGACAATGCGTTCGTCGGGGCCGTGCGCACGCCCGCGGTGGAATTTCCGCTGATCGTCTCGCGCGACGAGACGACCGGAAACGTCGTCTACGGCGTCAGCCAGAACTACGGAACCAACCCCTACGCCGCACTCACCGAAAACGGCTTCTTCACGGAGAAAGGACGTTCGGGCACCGTTGCGACCACACTGACCTACGATCTGCACGCCCTGCTCAAGGGGCTGAAGTTCCAGTCCTATGCGGCGCTCGACCTCTTCAACATGACCCGCATCGGCAAGAATCCCGACTACACGGCGGTGATCTACGACCAATCGACCGGTTCGACCATCAAGACTCCGCACGAAGGGGCGCAGGTCTCCGGCAAGTCCATCATGGGCAAATGGACCCATCAGGGACTCTTCCTGCACGAAAAGCTGGGCTACGACTACCGGAACGACGACCACCGGGTCGGCGCGGCGGCGGTCTTCTATCTGGAGACGGTCGAGCGCTCGGGAAACTCCTACCGCGAACGCCAGCTGGCGCTGATCGGCTCTCTGGACTATGCGTTCCGGGAGAAGTATCTCTTTCAGGCCGTCGTGAACTATGCCGGTTCGTCGATGTTCCGGCCGGGGAAACGCTTCGGGGTTTTCCCATCGTTCGGCGTGGGCTGGGTCGTATCCGAAGAGGGATTCATGCAGGACGTGAAATGGATCGACTACCTCAAGGTGCGCGGTCAGGCGGGCGTGATCGGCTACGACACGTTCGGCTCGCAGGACCTCTACGAGGACTACTATGTGAAAAGCAAGGGAATCAATTTCGGGTCTTACACGACGAATTACCAATGGCTGGGCTCCTCGAACCGCTACCAGTCCTACATCAATACCATCTCGCGGCTGGGCAATCCCGACCTGACCTGGGAGAAACGCAAGGAGATAACCGCGGGCATCGACGTGCTGCTGCTGCGGAAACGGCTCTCGCTGGAGGTCAACTACTTCAACACGAAGCGCGAGGGCATCATCACCAACATGAGTTCCGTACTGCCGAAACTCTACGGCATGGACGGCATCGGCACCTACGAGAATTACAACGACATCCGCTATCGGGGCTGGGAGGCCGCGCTCTACTGGTCCGACCGGATCGGCAAGGTGGAGTACACCGCAGGCGGCAGCATCTCGACGCTCAAGGGCAAATACCTGCGCTACTCCGAAAACGTGGTTTACGATTACCAGCGCGTCACGGGATCGGCGACGGGTTCCTACCGGGGCTATGTCTGCCTGGGCAAGTTCACCTCGCAGGAGGAGATCGACACCTCGCCCCGCCAGCTCTTCGACGACGAAGTGCAAGTCGGCGACCTGAAATACGCCGACCTGAACAACGACGGACTCATCGACAGCAACGACACGCGGGTGATCGGCAACACGACGCCCAAAGTGAACTACTCGGTGAGCATCAACCTGCGCTACCGGAATTTCGACCTGACGATCGTCGGAACGGGCCGGGCCGGATTCGACACGGCGCTGACCAACAGCTGGTATTGGAACGGCTGGGGAACCGACAACTATTCGACCTTCGTGCGCGACAACATCGGCGGCGACTATCCGCGCTTGGCCTACGTCAAGTCGAACAACAACTTCCAGAACTCCTCGTTCTGGCTGCGCGACGGCGGATACTTCAAGATTCAGAACGTCGAGCTGGGTTACAACCTCCGCTTCCGCAGCCAGTCGGTCTTCAAGGGGCTGCGCGTCTTCCTGCGCGGCGCCAACCTCTGCACCATCAGCGGAATCAAGGATGTCGATCCAGAAAACATCAACTCGGGAGTGACCGAGTATCCGCTCTACCGCACCTTCACGGCAGGGTTCAAACTCTCTTTCTAAATGTTTCCGATCATGAAAAATACAATTTGGGGGCTGACAGCCCTGCTGGCGCTGGCCGGATGCTCCGACTTCCTCGATCCGCTGCCCAACGGCCACTATACGGACGAAAATCTGAATGAATACCCCTCCATGATCCGCGGTTTCGTCGAAAAAAGCTACGACCTGCTGCCTACGGCCTACACGAAGGCGGAGTACCTCTATCTCGACGGTGCGACGGACGACCTGGTCATAACGGAGCGGAACCATGCGATGCGCAGCTTCGCCCTCGGCACCGGAACGCCCGCCAGCGACCCGTTCAAGACCTACTGGATACGCGACTACCAGGGCATCATGTATGTGAACAAGTTTCTGGACAACGATCTGGGCCTCACCACGCGCTATATGATCAACGAGGAGCAGAACAGGATGTTGCAGAAGAACCTGCAAGGCGACGCCTACGCCCTGCGGGCCTGGTGGCAGTACGACCTACTGCGCAAATGGGGAGGCCGGGGCACCGACGGGCGGCTGCTGGGATTCCCCATCGTGCTCGAACCCGTCGATGTCTTCGACGCCGACGCCGGCTCGTTCGAACGAGCCACCTACGAGGAGTGCGTGAAGCAGATTCTCGACGACTGCGACCGGGCGCTCGAATACCTCCCGGAGGCCAACCGCGACTGGCTCACGACCAATACGAACCTCGAAGGGGCGATCCGCTGGCACCGTTTCGACCAGCTGTCCGTCAAAGCCTTGAAGGCGCTGGTCTACCTGCAATGGGCCTCTCCGGCGTTCAACCCCGACAACGACCTTTCGCGCTGGGAGAACGCGGCGAAATACGCCGCCGAAGTGATGGATTTCAAACTCACGCAGGACGGAGCCCACGGATTCGACTCGACCGCCGCGTTCGCCTGGACCGATCCCAACAGTCCCGAGATCATCTGGTCGTCCGACTACTCGAAAGGCAGCACGCTGGAGAAGCTCTTCTACCCGGCCGGATTTCTCGGGACCGGCAGCCTGGGCCCCACCCAGGAGCTGGTCGATGCCTTCCCGGCGGCCAACGGCTATCCGATCGACCATTCCCTGTCGAATTACGATCCGCTCCGGCCCTATGCCGACCGGGATTCGCGCTTTTACAGCGCCATATTCCATAACGGGGCGGATGTCTGCCGTGTCGGCAACGGCGAAGTGATGTACACCTTCGACACCTCGGTCGGCGGACGCGACGAGGCCGGAGGCATCAACAATTCGATGACCAACTACTACATCCGCAAGTACCTCTATCTGGGGTGGAACGGCAACGACGAGTCGATCCAGACCATGCCCAAGTCGATCTTCTTCATCCGCTGGGCTCAGATGTGCCTCACGTTCGCCGAGGCGGCCAACCGGGTGTCGGGCCCGACGGCGGAACTCTACGGCTACACCCCCAAGCAGGCCCTCGCCTATCTGCGAAGCCGCCCCACCAACGACGGAATGCCGGGAGTAGGAGCGACGGCGGACCCCTATCTCGACGAATGCGCCGCCGCGGGCCCCGAGGAGTTCGAGAAGCTCGTACGCAACGAACGCCGCATCGAACTCTGCTTCGAGGGGCAGCGTTTCTACGACCTGCGCCGCTGGGCGACGGACGCCACCGCACTGAACGGCTCGGTGAGCAAGCCGGTCATCTCCGCCGCGCAGATCAACCGCGTCGAGGTCGAAAAGCGCAGCTACCAATCATTATGGGTGCCCATCCCCTACACGGAGATGATCCGCATGGAAAAGATGGTGCAGAACGAAGGATGGTCCAACTGGGAATAAAAAACAACGCATTATGAAAAATAGAATTGCAGCGCTGCCGCTCTTGCTCGCACTCTTCTGCTCGGGCTGTTACGACGATTATGTCAAGGATTACGACCACAGCGGCGTCTATGTCGCCTATCAGTACGATCTGCGCTCGTTCATCGTGGGTGAGGAGATGTCGTTCGAGATCGGTTCGGTGCTCGGAGGCGTGATAGAGAACGAACGCGACCGTTCGGTCTACTACGTCCTCGACGACGATCTGGTCGATGGCGACCTCTCGCCTTACAGCGGAGCCGCATCGCCGTTCACGGCATGGCAGGCGATGAGCGGAGCCGTCACGGTCTCCGGCATCAGCCAGTCCTATGTCACCGAGGCCGTAAAAGCGAGCGGCATCGGCCGGCTGACGCCGCTGCCGCGGGAGTATTTTACGGTCAGCGACGACCGGAAGATCTCGATTCCGCGCGGCCGGCATACGGGCACGGTCACCGTAACGGCCGATCCGGAGGCTCTGCTCGCAGATCCGAACATGAGCCACGATCCGTACTACGCCATCGGATTCCGCCTCACGAGCGCCGATGCCGACACCGTGCTGATCGCCAAATCCTATCAGGTAGTCGCCGTGCGCTATGAAAACATGCTTTTCGGGCACTACTACCACGGCGGAAAGATGCACACGGTCAATGCGGCAGGACAGATAACGGCGACCAAGGTCTATCCGACGACGATCCCGAGTCAGGAGGGCACCCACGCCGTCTATACGCTGACCACCGTGGCTCCCGACGCCGTGGAGACGGACTACATCGGAAACGGCACCAAACAGGGATCGCTGCGGCTGACGCTCGACGGGGATAAAGTCACAGTCTCGTCGTCTTCGATCTCCGTCGAGGATCTGGGGTCCGGTTACAACCGGGCCCGTCTGCTCCAGGACCGCAAGATCTTCCTGCACTACCGCTATCCCAACGGGGACGGAACCTCGACGGAGGTGATCGACACGCTGACGTTCCGCAACCGCATGCACGACGGCGTGAACGAATGGCAGGACAGCGACCCCGCCCATTACGATTGACCGGCGGATCATGAAACGCTTTCTGACATACGCCGCTCTGCTCGCCTGTTCCGCCGTTCATGCCGGCACCGGGTCCCTGGACGCCCTCCGTGCGGCGTTCGTCCGGGCCTCGACGGCATCGTACGCCCCCGACAGGCAGCTCGCGGAACGCTTCATCGAGTGCTCGGACAGCGGCCGCGCCAACGACGTGCTGCTATTGCAGCTCTACATGTCCGTACATCTTCCGGCGGAGGAGGTGCGGTGTCTGCTCGGTCTGATCGACGAGCAGGGGCGCTGGAGCGACATCGACTACGCGGACCGCACCCGCGGACGCTGGCAGCCGACGCTCCACCTGACGCGGCTCTACGCCCTGGCCAAACTCTGGGCGGACCCCGGTTCGGAGAGCTACCGCAGCCAGCGGCTGCGCGACGTGCTCCATGCCGGCATCGGGCTCTGGCTGCGGATCGACCCCCGGTGTCCGAACTGGTGGCACAACGAGATCGGCGTTCCGAAAAAGCTGACCGCCATTCTGTTGATGCTCGGCGACGAAGCGACCCCCGAAGAGATCGCAGGAGGACTGCGGATTCTGAAACGGTCGCAGTTCGGACGCACCGGCCAGAACAAGGTCTGGCTCGCGGGCAACAACCTCATGAAGGGGTTGCTGACCGACGACGGGGAGCTGGTGCAGCGGGCCCGCGACGCTATCGCCGAGGAGATCCGGCTCACCACGGGCGAAGGCATCCAGCCGGACTGGTCGTTCCACCAGCACGGCCCGCAAATTCAGTTCGGCAACTACGGACTGGCCTACGCCGAGAGCATCTCGTTCTGGTTCCGGGTGCTGGAGGGTTCGCCCTATGCCTTCCCGGCGGAGCAGTACGACATCGTGCGGAGGCTGCTGACCGACGGCATCTGCCGAAGCGTCTGGCAGGGCACGATGGACCCGAGCTTCTGCGGCCGTCAGGTCTTCATCGACGCCGGACGGGGCAAAGCGCTGTCGCTGGCCGTAGCAGCCCGGAACATGGCGGCGACGGGGCGTCCCGGAAGCCGGGAGTTCGCCCGCATCGCAAAGCGGAATCTCCGGCCGGAAGGCCGGGAGGCTGCGGGCAGCAGCTACTACTGGCGTTCGGACTGCGGCATCCACCGTTCGAAACGATGGTACGCCTCCGTGCGGATGCACTCCGAACGCACGGTCGGATTCGAGATGACCAACCGGGAGAACCTGTTGGCGAACTTCTCGGCCGACGGTGCGCTGCTGACCATGCAGCACGGGGCGGAATACGAGAATATTTTCGCCTGCTGGGACTGGCGGCGCGTCCCGGGAACCACGGCCTACGACGACGGAGCTCCGATCAAGTGCAGCGACGACGCCGACGAAAAGCGGAACCGCTCCCGGTGGGTCGGCGGTCTGGCCGCCGACGGCCTGCTCTGCACGACGATGGAGCTGCGGCGCGACAGCCTCCGGGCCGTCAAATCGAACTTCCTGTTCGAAGAGATCGTCGTGGCGCTGGGCTCCGGCATCCGGAACGACACGCCGCCGCGGGAGTTCTTCACGACGCTGGAGCAGAACCGGCTGCGCGGAGAGGTCGTCGCGGGAACCTCCGGCGGCAGACTCAGCATTCCGGAGGAGCGACCGACCGGGCGCAGTTTCCGGCCGGGAGAGGTGCAGTGGATTCACCACGACGGACGCGGCTATCTCCTGCTCGACGAACAGGAGGTGCGGCTCTCGACCGCCATGCAACACGGCAAATGGGACCCGATCGACCCCTTCTACCGCGACCGCGCGGACTCGGCCCGGATCTTCAAATGCTGGGTGGAGCACCGCTGCGACACGGCCGGCAGCTATGCCTATGCGATCCTGCCCTGCCGGAATGCGAAGCAGACGGCGCGCACGGCAGCCAAACGCCCGGTGGAGCTCCTGCGCAACGACGACGCCTGCCAGGCCGTGAAATACGGCCGCACGGTCTGCGCGGTGTTCCGCAGGCCCGGGAGCGTCGGGGCCGGAGGGCTGACGCTCCGCGTCGATGCCCCCGCCGTCGTAGCGATCGACCTGCGCACGAAACGCATTGCGGCCTCCTCGCCGTGCGCGTCCGCGCTGAACGTATCGCTGTCGGACGGAAAAAGGCGGCGCGCGGCCAGCCTCAGCCTTCCGGACGGCGACGCCATGCAGGGCGCGACCGTATGCGGACGATTGAAATAACAAAAAACCATAAAAATATTCCTATGCGAACCGATTTGTTTCTCTTTCTGACCCTTTCTCTGGCGGCAATCACCTCGTGCGACGAGGCATCCGGCGACAGATACGACCCGTCCACCTACAAAAACCCGGTCACGACACAGAAGATGCCGGACCCCACGGTCATCCGCGACGGCGACACGTTCTATCTTTATGCGACGGAGGCCGTCCGCAACGTACCGATCATGAAATCGCGCGATCTGGTCAACTGGACGCTGTGCGGCACGGTCTTCTCCGAGGCCACGCGCCCCGACTTCACGGAGGGCGGCGAGATATGGGCCCCCGACATCAACTATGTCGGCGACCGCTATCTGCTCTACTATTCGCTCTCCTCGTGGGGCGGCATCGAGGACTGCGGCATCGGCGTCGCCGAGGCCGAGACGCCCGAAGGACCCTGGATCAACCACGGCAAGCTGTTCATCAGCAAGGAGATCGGCTGTCTGAACTCGATCGACCCGTTCTTCATCGAGGAGGATGGCGCGAAATACCTCTTTTGGGGGAGTTTCCGCGGCATCTGGGGCGCCCGGCTGTCGGACGACGGGCTCACGCTGGACACCTCGACCATTCAGCCGGTCGCCGGCACGGCTTTCGAGGCCACATACATCCACAAACGCGGAAACTACTACTACCTCTTCGCCTCGACCGGCAGCTGCTGTTCCGGGCTGAACAGCACCTATTCGGTCGTGGTGGGACGCTCCGAGAATCTTTTCGGCCCCTATGTGGACCGCAACGGCGAGGAGATGCTCTCGAACCATTACGAAACAGTCCTGAAGGGCAACGGAGCCTTCGCCGGACCGGGGCACAACGCAGAGATCGTAACCGACCGCGACGGCACGGACTGGCTCCTCTACCACGCCTACTGGGTTAACAGCCCGAGCAGCCGCACCCTGATGCTCGACCGGGTGAACTGGACCGACGGCTGGCCGCTGGTCAACGACGGCTATCCGTCGAATCAGGCCACTTCGCCGCGCCTCTGAGTTGAAATTTGGGCTTACGCAGTAGAGCAATACTTGCCGGAGCCCTATTCCGTTAAATCTGATACCCGATACCGGAGGATAACTGATCCGTCACAAACCGCCCCGGGGATCTCCACGAGTTCTTAAAACCGGATATCCCCGGGGATTATCGTATAATTTATGCCGAAAGAAATCAGAAAACTTGAAAAACAATTTTATAACCATGTTACACGTTCAAGTCAACAAGGAACTTTCCGAATTGGAGTGTGAACATCTCAATGCCCTATATGATCGGTTTATCAATCGGATTCAACATGTTTCGAAACAAGAGAACCAATCAAACTGGATTCTCTGTATGTGCTTGCATGTATTCGGAAACGTTAGATTCATCTACTAGACTTCTGTAACGACCGAAAATCTTGGCAACAACCGCTGGGCCATTTTGAAACATAAGAACAAGTTCATACATCTTTTCGATATTCTCCGGAACACACTCGTCGAACTGGACCAGAGGCAACTTACCAGATTGAATTTGTTTCTCAAATTTCGATACCGTGTACGAGATGTGAACAAATGCATACGCTTTTTCCTAATCATTACCTGTCATATGCAAATAGAGTTGTAACCTTTTAAACCACAACTCTATCGAAAAATGAGTGTAATGTACTCTTCGGTGTCCGGTTCGTTCAATGACCTCGTTATGAAACTCCGTGAAAAACTCGATGCTCGCTTCCCAAACGATCATAAACTGATTATTGCTTATTATTACAACAATGCCGTAAATTTCACCTCAACGGCTGTAGCCAATATGAATCAGACTTATAATGCAATTACTCTGAATCAAATCAAGAACCGTTCAGCCCAGTCCAAAAATGACGGAATGGGTGCAATTGCAGGCTATGACATGCGCGTTCATACCGAACGCGATCCGCTGCCTGCTCTTCAGAAGATTGGCGAAGGAGCATTCAACGGTACGGTTACCCGCAGCGGCTCCGCCTACACGAAGGATTGGACTGCTGGTCCGGAACGATGATTACTTATGCTGATGTTCAATAACAATCGGAATGGTGCTTAACCTGTATATGTAGCAAGTGCATTAATTGCGACGGCATTTGCGACCCGCACACCATTCTGTTACTCGGTGTGCGGGTTTATTGTGTCTATATGAATGCTAATTAAACGTAGTTTTTATACTAATTAAAATGAACCATTTCCCCGTTTATTCGCTTTCTGCTTGGCAACCGGAATAAGTACGTCAAACAAATAACCCGCATACATTCGGTGTATGCGGGTTATTAAAATCGGCAGGTAAGTAACCTGTATATGTAGCAAGTGCCTGCGACGGACTTAATATAACTGTTTCTGTTCTGCCGATTTAACTTTTTATGCGTGCAAAATTACTTAAATATTTAACATCCTGCATATTTTTTATGTAAATCAGCTTATGGGCATAAAAAATAGTGAAAGACACTCATTCTAAACTTGTGAAACGCAGGTACTGGTATACCTAAAGCAGACAAGCAGAACTTGTGCCTTCCACAGCACGAAACTCCGCTCCTGCCTACCTGCTTTTCCAAAAATTACCAGTTTCGCGTTTCTTAGCAGGGCAGATTTATGTTATTTCCTTTCGAGAATATACAAAAACATGTTAACCCAACAATATAAGAAGTAAACTATACCCCCTATATGACCTCAAAGAACAACTTAAATAAAATATAGGGTAACCTTCAGCGAAATAAATATAACTCTTTGTCCGAATTTGACCTGAAAGTTATCCCCGTTGCTTGATTGCTATCCGAAAAAATAACGGGCGGGGCGATGCATTACGCGAAGTAGGTCGTGAGAAACCCGTAAGCAATAACACAAAGCCCACGCCCGTTAAGGTCGCTGCTTCGAAAAACACCTCACCCCTGCGGGCGCGGGACTGTGAATCTGCCGCTTACTGTAAATTTCCACGTTTACTCTGCAACAAATGCTGCCTGTCTTTCGACGGATAGCAATACAAATATAAATTCCGAAGAAATCCCGGTATATTTTTCACAATAAATATCACTCAATCACACAAATAAGATGAAAACAGGCCATTTTGTATGCTGTAGATGATTCTTTATGCAATGGTCAAACCATCCCGCCGTCAAAAATACAAATACTGATGGATAGATTGTTACGCACATCCTTATATCGGGCTTTGTTAAAATCGCCGACTCGGAAAGTCGTTTCGGAAAACAGATTGCGGAACTACTTTCACGATTTTGCACGACAGGTCACAGCCATCGGCGACGATACGGATGCTCTATCGGCATTAAGAACCTTGAACTACGCGCATGTTCAATTTCACTCCCTTCTTCGCCGGGTTTCCGAGCAGGGCACTCCACCGCCGCATTATCTATCCCGGTTTATCGACATGGCTATCGAATTTATCCGCATGGAAAAAGAATTGTTGTATTATCGCCTCGAACATCCGCAGTATTTCATCTCCGGGTCCGCCCCTCAGTCACCGCTCTATTGGTCGAAGGAGCATTCAGCAATCAGCGTTTCGGAAATCCTTTGCGGGCTCGATCGGATGACCCCGAAGCCTTTGCTGCTGGCCGACGGTACGGCCGCTCCGTTCAATCTGGTCGTTCGGGTCTTCGAGGATACGTTGCATGTCAAACTCGGCGATCCGACCGATGTCAAACGCCGTGTTCTGGAGCGCAAAAAGGATCGCACGAGATTTACCGAGGCATTACTTTACATCTTGAACAAGGAGGACGAATAACGATTTTTACAGTAACTTTTTATATCCACCCGGATATTCGGGTATGCAATTGGGAATCCTAAAAAGGGCCAACTTTACCGCCGAAATCCATACATGCATATTATTAGAGATGGTCTTGAAGTGGCGCTCGATGAAGACGAAAACGTGACGGTTTTTTATTCCTTGCTGCCCGGCGATTTCAACGTGGCTGGATGACTGGACGAAAACTATATTTACAAACGAAAATGAGAACTGACATCAAGCGCCCGCAACCTTGACGAAGCTTTTCTTTATATGAAATTCACCCTACCGAAATTGAGCGATTTATCAATTGTAAAATCAACTTTGGTTTTTAGGATTACAGCAATTATCTTATTTTCAATATTAAAAGATTTTTTGCCTATATTCTGCATATTTTGTATCTTTGTATCGGAGTCTTTGACAAGTTAAATGGAATGTAAAGGACACGCGATGTAGAGTTGACAAATCATTACCTCGGCTTTTACCACACACTGTTTGTCAGATAGTTAGATTTAATTAGTACTTTTGGTGGCAAAAGCGGCAAACAATCGCGGCAAAGACGCGGTCCATTGGCAATTTTTGCCACCAAAAGGTGCCAATATCCCGCACGGAAGTGCAAATCAGATCGTACAGAAAAACGTCACCAGAAACGGAACGCTGAAATCGAGCGCACAGCCGTGGAAGATCGAAACCACGGCATAGGGCCGCCCGGCGGCCTGCGTGATGACGGGCAGCGTGGTGTCGAAGGTTGTCGCGCCGCCGATCGACACGGCGGCCAGAGGTCCGCACCAGCGCGCCACGAGCGGCGCGGCCAGCAGGGTGAAGATTTCACGCATGACGTTGCACAGCAGGGCGATCGTCGCCAGCTCCGGTCCCCGGAGGTCGGCGATGAAGATGCTCGAAAGCGAATAGTAGCCGAATCCCGCGCCCACGGCCAGCGAGTCGGTCAGCGACCAGCCGCCGAGCAGCGGCGCGGCGAGGGCCGCACCGGCCAGCGTGCCTACGGCCGTGGCGACGGGCAGCAGCGCCAGCCGCGGATCGAGCCGCCGGACCCGCTCCGCGAGGGTGCGGTCGTTGCCCAGCGTCACGCCGACGCAGAACATCAGCGCGTAGAGCACATAGGCGCTCATACGCGAACCGGTCATGTCGAACGGCGCGAAAAGCCCCGCGACGCACCCCGCGACGAAAAAGGCGACGATCACCAGACTCCCTTTCAGGGCCGTCCACGCGGAAACGGGAGCTTCGTCCGCATCTCCGCCTTCGTCCGCAGACACGGCGCGGCCGCGAATACGCCGCCACAGCAACCACGCAGCGAAGACGCTCCCCGCAACGGACAGCGCGAAGATCGCAAAGGCGGCCGCCCCGAGCGTCGCCAGAGAGCCGACGACCGCCGGATCGGAACCGACCTCGACGCCCAGCAGGAACAACAGCGCCCAGATAATGAAGGTGATGAGACGTTGTACGAAGGCGAGGCGCCAGCCGACAAGCAGGCGCCCCGTCACAATGCCTCCGATGATGACGGCGAATATTGCAAGCATTCCGGTTACTCCTTTTTCGACGTGAGTTTCTCGATCTGCCGCTCGGCCTCTGCTTCGAGGTTGGCAGCCTGCTTCTCGGCCTCCTGCACCAGCTTATCCCCGCCCTTCTCGGCGGCGATCCTGGCCAAAGCCCCCTTCGAAGCCGCGGCTTCGACGAGTTTCGCGCGCTGTTCCTGCGCGGCGGCGATGAGTTTCTCGCCGGCGCGCTTCGCCTCGGCGCGGAGGTTTTCAGCCTGTTTGGCGATCTCTTCCGAGAGCGACTCGCTGCCCGTGAGTTTCTGTATCTGCTCGTCGACGACGTTCTTCACGGCCTCCTCGGCGGCCTCCCTGATCCCGAGGGTGATCTTCGGCGAGGAGAACGTGCCGCCGATGTTCACGCCGACCGACTGGAGCGTCTTCCCGCCCGGAACGGCCACCTTTGCCTTGTAGTCGATGGTCTGGTCAAGCCCCGTCGAACCCGCGAGGTTGATGTTCACGCCGCCCATCTTCAGATCGAAGGGCTGCGTGGTGATGCGCCCGTCCTTAATGGAGAAACGAATGGCGACATCCCGGGCCTCGATTTTCCGCAGGTCGTCGTTGCCCAGCGCCTTGGCCAGGGCATCGAACGCCTCGATATTCTGCACGTGGATATTGGCCGACTTGATCTCGCCCGCAGCGTTGAGCGACCGCAGGTCGGGAGACATGGCGGCGTCGAGCGACGTGCCGAGGTCGAGCGACAGCGAATAGTCGCCGCCCGTCTTGGCGAAGATCGGCACGAGTTGCTGCACCATCTCCAGCTCCTCGAAGGTCTTCCGGAACGAAGCGCCCGAAACGGCGGCATCGAGTTTCAGGACCGGACGCGCCGGATCGGCGGCCGTCGAGTAGCTGCCCGAAGCGGTGGCCCTGCCGCCGAAGACGCCCATCGCGAGCCGTTCGAGCGACAGCGCGCCGCCGGCAACGCGCATCTCGCCCGAGATGTCGCCGATCGTCATCTTTTCGAAAAGCACCTTTCGCAGATCGGTGTTGAGCGAGAGGTTCAGGTTGCGCGGGACCTCGATGGCCCGCACCGGTTCCGCCGAAGCCTCTTCGTCCGCGGCCCCGCCTTCCGCCGAGGGCATGGCGTCCATGATCTCATTCAGGTCGAGCAGCTCCGATTTCACGTAGAGGCGCCCCGAAAGCACGTCGTCCCGCAGCAGGTAACCGATGTAACCGGTCAGCTGGCCGTTGGCCGAAAGGTCGCTCCTGCCGACCGTCAGGCCGAACTCCCCGAGCGTCATCGCGGCGGGCGTGACGGTGGCCGCAGCGCGGCGGATACGGACCGCCGGGAGGTTGGGAAGCGTCAGCCCCACCCCTTCGACGACGAAGGTTCCCTGCGCGCCCAACCGTTCGTAGCGGTTCTTCTCGATGTCGGACATGCGGCCCGAAAGTTTCAGGTCCGCAGTGATCAGACCGCCCAGGTCGACGCCCTTCTCCAGCGGATAGACCTCCTTCACGGCTCCCAGGTCGACCCGTCCGTCGGCCGAAGCCCGGAAAACGGGGTCGCTGACGAGATTCGTGGCGTAGAAGGTCGCCGCAACGGAATTTCCGGCCATCCGAAGCCCGAATTTCGAGAGATCCACGACCGTCTTGTCCATCACCGATCCGGGGTTCGAGACCCTGGCGGCGATATTGATGTCCGTCACGGCCTTGGGCAGCGAGGAGTACTGGAAACTGCCGTTGCGGACCTCGGTTTTCAGTTCGAAGGCCGGAAGCGCCGGGCCGCGCATTTCGCCCCGGGCCCAGAGTTCCATCGACAGTTCGCCGCCCGCCGTGAGGTTCTTGAACTCACGGGTGTAGAAGGCCGGGATCAGCGACAGAACGTCCTTGAACTGCACCTTGTCACAGCCGGCCTTGAGGTCCATGGCCACGGCGTCGCCGTCCAGTTCGACCCAGCCGTCGAGACCGACCGAAATGGCGTTCAGGCGCAGCGTATTGCGCGAGAAGGTGAAGCGGTTGTTCGCAAGGTCGGCGTCGATCACGGCGACAAGCTCCGCCTCGGCGTCGCTCAACAGCGGAATGCCGCCCGACACGAAACGCATGGCGGCGGCCGTCAGCCGCAGGTCGAGGTCGGTGCGGTCGGCCGACATGTTGCCCCGGAGACGCAGCGAGAGAGGCGCGGTCGAGAACCGCATGTTCGTCGAATCGTCCTCGTAGCGGATCGCCGCATCGGAAATGCGGAAGTCGCGGACCGAAAGCCGGAACGACGACGGCGCGGGCTCCTCTGCGGGAACCTCCTCCGCGGGAGCCTCCGAGGGTTTCATCACGTCCCAGCTGACGGCTCCGTCGGCGAGTTTGTGCGCATGCACCGCCGGCGAGGCGAGGATGACCTTCGTCACCTCGAATCCGCTGTCGCCGAAAAGCGACATCAGATTGACGACCACAGAAATACGCCGTGCGGCGACGATCGTGTCGCCTTCGAAACGGTCGACGCCCACCAGCGTCAGCCCCTTCAGTTCCACCGAAGCGTTGGGGAAATGGCGCAGCAGGCTGATGTCGAGTTTCTCGAAATCCAGCCGGGCGGCGAGCATGGCATTGGCCTCGCGCTTCACGATGTCGGCGATCTTGCCCCGGAGCGCGGCCGGCGCGATCAGGGCGATAGCCAGGATAACGACCACGGCTATAACCGCGATCTTCACGATTTTTTTCATTCCGTATCTGTTTTACAGGCAAAAACCGTGGTTTCCGCCTCCTTGAATCCCATTTTTGCGTACAGTCTGCGCGCAGCCCCGCGCGAAGGGTTGGAGGTGAGCATCACCTTCCCGGCGCCGACCGCGGCGGCATGCGCCTGCGCCGCGCGCACGAGCGCCTCGCCCGCCCCGAATCCCCGGGCCGCGGCGTCGACCACCACATCCTCGATCCACGCCTTGCGCCCCGACGGCACATCGTACCACACCAGGGTCAGCACCCCGACGACAGCGCCGCCGGACTCCGCGGTGAAAAGCGCCGCCGAAGGCCCCGCCGCCACTGCCCGCAGCCGCTCCCCGGAAGGGGCCTCCAGCCGCGGCGAAAGCTGCGGCATCAGCCGCCCGAACGCTTCGAGCAGGGAATCGGTGACTTGGGTCACCTGTCGCACCTCAAGTTTCATTTCAGCACAAAGATAACCTTTTTAACGGAAACGTTGCGGCTGTGTGCGGAAAAAAGCGTACTTTTACTTCGCTGCGGCCCGCGCCTTGAAACGGCGCACAAAATAACCGTGATTTGCAAAATAATATTATCTTTGTAATTCCAAAAGATACAACATCCGCCATGCGCAAACTGGTAATCATTCCGACCTATAACGAAAAAGAGAACATTTCGGCGATGATCGACAAGGTCTTCTCGCTGCCCGAACCCTTCGATATGCTCGTCATCGACGACGGTTCGCCCGACGGCACGGCCGCGATCGTCAAGGAGCGCCGGAAGGAGTTCCCGGGGAGGCTCCACCTCATGGAACGGGCCGGAAAACTGGGCCTGGGGACGGCCTACCTCGCGGGGTTCCGCTGGGGGCTGGAGAACGGATTCGATTATATCTGCGAGATGGACTGCGACTTTTCGCACAACCCCGACGACCTCGTGCGCCTCTACCGCGCCGCGGCCGAAGGTTACGACGTGGTGGTGGGTTCGCGCTACGTGCAGGGGGTCAACGTCGTCAACTGGCCGATGTCGCGCCTCCTGATGTCCTACTTCGCCTCGATGTACGTGCGCATCGTCACGCGCATGCCGCTGCGCGACGCCACCGCCGGGTTCGTCTGCTACTCGCGCCGTGCGCTGGAGACCATCGACCTCGACGCCATCCGCATGAAGGGCTACGGTTTCCAGATCGAGATGAAATACTCGGCCTGGCGGCTGGGAATGCGGCTCAAGGAGGTGTCGATCATCTTCGTCGAGCGCCGCGAGGGAACGTCGAAAATGTCGGGAGGAATCTTCGGGGAGGCATTCTTCGGGGTGCTCAAACTCCCCTTCCGCCGTATCCGCAAACGCCAATGATGCGGGACCGGAAGCACGGCCCGGTCAGAAGGTGAAGAAATAATTCATAAAGAAATTCCAGAACGTCACCACGCCGATGGCAAAGAGTTTCGCCAGGTAGAAATTCAGGCGGAAACGACCGTGCAGGACGTAGATGGTGGCGTTGTTGATCACCAGCCCGACAGCCGCGATGCCCAGGAACCGGAGGTACTGGCCCGTGATGTCGGGATTTTCGTTCTGGAACGTCCAGACGCGGTTGAGAATGTAGTTGGAGGTCGAAGCGCAGAGGAACCCCAGCGAATTGGCCACGTATTTGTTCAGCCGCAGCCACTCCTTGCAGAGATAGGTGATGCCGAAATCGACGAAGACGCCCGAGCCGCCGACGACGCAGAATTTGAAGAACTGTTCTATCATAAATTTCCGACCTCCGTCGGGACGGATTTTCCGTTAAACCAATTCGTATAACCCTCGCGGCGCAGGGCGAACCCCACGTCGAAACTCTCGCCGGCCAGCTGCGGCAGGACGGTGAACGTCACCCCGCGCGTCAAGACGCTGTCGGCCGGAATCGTGAAGGTCTCGCCCGTGGGGAACTCGTCGACCCGGAAACGCCCGTGTTTCCACAGCATCACCAGCTGCGTGTCGTCCGCACCCACGCGGATCGCATAGGGATAGGGATTCCTGATGCGCAGTTCGAGGCGCAGCGTCTCGCCCGCGGCCACCCGCCCGGGCAGGCCCATAAAGGCGATGTCCACCAGCCGCACGGGGTGGAAAGCCGGATCGACGAACCAGGTGAAACTCCGGCCGTTGGCCATCGTGAGGGTCCGCACCTGCCGGGTGCTGTCCGAGACGGTCCCGTCCGGGCATTCGACGAGCACTTCGCGGCCGATGAACCGCGAATCGTCGTCGCGGAACTGCCACTGATGCGTACGGTAACGGATATTGGGCTGGCAGTAGGCCTCGCCGCCCGTATAGAACGCATATTTGGCCGCAACGGCGTAACCGTAGCGGAAAACCACCGGACGGCCGTCGGCCTCGGCGGCGATGGCGGCGTAGCTCTCCGGATTGTTGAACACCTCGAAACGGATGCCCAGCGGGTTGAAGATCATCACCAGCCGCACCAGGACGATCAGTCCGACGGTCACGCCCCCGGCCCGCATCACGTAACGGCGCGTGCGGGGATGCCGCCGCGCATAGGCGAACAACACGTAGACCAGTCCGAAGCAGGAGACGATCACCCACTGGGGCTGGACGTAACCGCGCAGCGACGAGAGCACGAAGAAGACGATGAAGGCCACGGGCAGGAGCTTCAGCGCCCGCCCGACGGGGGTCTGCGGCTTCACCTTCCGCCATGCCTGCACGTAGAGCGGCACGAAGAAGGGGTTGAAGACCACCAGCATGTTGGCCAGGAATTCGACGACGTAGCCGGGTCTGAAGACCGAGTTGCGGCCCGAAAGATGGTAGGCGAACGACGCCCAGTCGTGCTCGTACTGCCACACGAGGTGCGGAACGAGCAGCAGCAACGCCACCGCGCCGCTTGAATACAGGGCAGGGCGCAGCAGCTGCCGCGGGTTGGCGGCCAGCGCGAAAAGAACCACCAGCGCGCCGTGGTATTTGCTGTAAGCCATCAGCGCCATGGCAATACCCATCCACAACCACGCCCAGCGGCGGTTTTCGGAAAACCATTTGAAAGTCAGCAGAAACAACGCCGTGGTGAACATCAGCGGCCCGTCGGGCACGGCGATGAAGCCGTAGAGCTGGAGCATCAGCGTCGCGGCCGACACCACGACGAACAGCGCGGCGTCGCGGCGGCCGGCATCCGCCGGGCGGATCAGACGCCACAGAATCCAGAGGTAGAGGGGTTGCAGCACGGTGAAGAAAAACCGCACGCCCAGCTCCCCGCCGAAGAGACGCTCTCCGGCCCAGACCAGCAGCGCCGTCACGGGCGGATGGTCGAAATACCCCCATGCGAGCCGTTCGGCGAACATATGGTAGTAGGCCTCGTCGTTGGCAAGCTCCGTAAAGCCGGCCTGCACGAGGTTTGCGATCCACCACACCCCGAGCCACAGAAGGACCAGCCTGTCGGCCCCCAGCGAGGCGTATGACTTTTTGAAAGATGCTTCCATACCGGGAAGCAAAGGTAGAAAAATTTATCCGTTCCGCCTAAAAAAGCCCCGCTTTGTCCCCGAAACCATCCGGCAGCCCCGCAGCGAGGGGGCGGACAGCGGCGCAGGCCGGCCGCAAAATCACGCGCCGGGCAAATTTTTCAGGCCCGGAGACGGGCCGTTTGGAGGAAATGAACTATTTTTGCAGCCGTTATGAAAACCAGACAAGAACTGACCGAAATCCTCGATTTCATTGCGGACTACGCGACCTACCTGCTCGCATCCGGCGTCCACACCTCGCGTGTGATCCGCAATTCGCAGCGTATCGGACAGTCGCAGGGAGTCGACATTCAGCTGTCGAGTTTCCAGAAAAGCACGATCCTCACGGTCCGCGACGACGCGACGGGCGAAGCCGTCACCCGCGTGGTGAAGATTCCCGCCCTGCCGATCAGTTTCGAACGCAACTCCGACCTGAGCGCCCTGAGCTGGGATGCCCTCGACGACCGGCTCCCCCTGGACGAAATCCGCCGGCGCTACGGGGAGCTGATCGACAAACCGCGCATCGACCCGATCTTCGTGCTGGTGACCGTCGGACTGGCCAACGCCTCGTTCTGCCGTCTTTTCGGCGGCGACTGGACAGCCGCGGGCATCGTCTTCACCGCCACGCTCGTGGGGTTCGCCGCCCGGCAGCGGATGCAGGCGCACGGCGTCAACCACTTCCTGATCTTCATCATCTCGGCCTTCATGGCCTCGCTGTGCGCCTCGGCGGCCCTGCGCTTCGACTGCACGGCGGAGACGGCCCTCGCCACGAGCGTACTGTACCTCGTGCCGGGCGTGCCGCTGATCAACGGCGTGATCGACATCGTCGAAGGCCACATCCTGATCGGATTCAGCCGGCTGATCAACGCCCTGCTGCTGATCATCTGCATCGCCATCGGGCTTTCGGCGACTTTGCTAATGGTTAAAAACAGCCTGCTATGATCGCTGCGGACATTTTTCTCGACGGGTTTTTCGCGGCCGTGGCGGCCGTCGGCTTCGGCGCCGTCTCCGATCCCCCGATGCGCGCCTTCCCGCGCATCGCCCTGCTGGCCGCCGTGGGACACGCCCTGCGGTTCTGCCTGATGAACTGCGCCGGCATGGACATCGCCACGGCGTCGCTCTGCGCCGCAACGGCCATCGGCTTCGGAAGCCTCTGGCTGGGCAAGGCCATCCGCTGCCCGATGACGGCGCTTTACATCCCGGCGCTGCTGCCGATGGTTCCGGGCATCTACGCCTACAAGACGGTCTTCTCGCTCATCATGTTCCTCCAGTCGCTCAACGACCCGGGCCAGGGCATGCAGTACATGCAGCTGTTCTTCCTCAACGCCACCGTGTCGTTGAGCGTCATCGCCCTGCTGGCCGCCGGAGCCACGCTGCCGATCTTCGTCTTCAACCGCCGGGCGTTCTCGCTCACGCGGCGCAGAAAAAACGTGAAATAAACCTTCCGCATGGAGACTTTCTGGAATACCATCGCTTCCTACAACGCCGCGACATGGCCCGCACAGCTCGCGCTGACGCTGGCGGCCGTCGTCCTGACCCTGCTGCTCTACTTCCGCCCCTCGCCCGCCGTGCGGATCGCGATGAAGGTGTTCATGGCGCTCCTGAACTTCTGGATCGCCGGGGTCTATTACCTCGTCTGCTGCGAGCCGCGCGAACACCACGACCTGCTGGCGCTGTTCTGGGCCATCATGGGGTGCATCTGGGTCTACGACCTGGCGGTCGGGCACGCCTCGCTGCAACGCACGGGCAACCACAAGACGTTCGCCGCGCTGCTGTTCGCCATGCCGCTCGTCTACCCGCTGTTCTCGCTCCTGCTGGGCCGCACCTTCCCGATGATCACCTCGCCGGTGATGCCCTGCTCGGTGGCGGTCTTCACGATCGGGCTGATGCTGGCCTTTTCGGAGAGAGTCAACATCGTGCTGGCGATGTTCCTCTGCCACTGGGCGCTGATCGGACTTTCGAAGGTCTACTTCTTCGGCATTCCGGAGGATTACCTGCTGGCGTGCAGCATCGTCCCGGCGCTGTACCTCTTCTTCCGCGAATACATCCGCGACAACGCCGGGCGGCCCACGAAACCCTCGCCGCGGGTGCTCAACGCGCTGCTCGCGGTGATGTGCCTGATCATCGGGTGCTTCTTCGCCTTCACGCTGCTGCACCAGCTCAACCTCTTCACCGACTGCTGACACGCCGCACACACGCAAAAAAAAGCGCCCGGCCAACCGGACGCTTCTTTTTTTTGCGGCAGACACCGCCTATTCGTTGCGGCGCAGGTCCCACTTGTTGTTGGCGCCGATGACGGCCTCCACCAGATCGTCGCCGTAAACCGCCATGTTCGAATAGGTCTGGCCGTAGGTCATCGTGGCGTTCGAAGCCCCCGCGAAATCCATCAGCACGATGCCGGCGTTTCCGCGGAAATCGGGCCGGTTCAGCTTGTCCGCCGTATAGCGGTTGTAGCGGTTGGCGCAATAGTCATAGTCGCCCAAAGCCCCGAGGATGCCAAGCCCCGTCACGCTGCAATGGTCTCTGTCATAGCAGCTCACGTAGTTCATGCACCAGCGCGCGACGTCCGTCGCATTGTAGGTGTAGGCGATGCACTCGTCGATGGCCGCATACTTGCTCACGCCGTCCGAAGCCCCGTTCTTGATGTTGTAGAGGTCGTTGACCTTGATCGGAGCCGCCTCGCCGGTGTTGCCGTGGAGCGTGGTCTCGAAGACCACCTTATCGTTCGTCCAGTTCAGATAGGCCCCGAGATACTCCCCGCCATTGTCCGATTTATAATCCTCGCGGATGACGAACAGGATCTTGCCCCGGGCGTCGGCGAGCGTCATCCGCGGCGTGAAGTCGGCGATACGGCCGTTGCAACGGGACTTGATGTAGCTCACGACACTCTTGTTCCACCCTCTTTTATTGGCGTTGGTGGAGGTGTTCTCATATTTCATATGCACGAGCAGCGTCTCGCCCGGATGCTCCTCCAGGAAACGCACGAAGCGGTCGAGCACCTGCGAAAGCAGGAAGGGCGACAGCTCCTGCCGACCGGACGCGCCCGGCGTATAACCGCCGCGGGCCGAATCGCCCAGCACGGAGATGCCGTGATGAATCGGAAGGTCCTTTACGGAAGCCGAAGACGCGCAGGGACGCAGGTCGAACATGCGGACGCCCGCCGCCAGCTGCTCCTCGATGGAAAGTTCCTGCGCCTTGGTGACTTTCGTTGTGTTGGTGTTGCCTAACCAGGAAAGCAGCCATTTGAAATGGTATCTCTCTTGCGGCATACCGCTCTTATATTCGTAGTGCGAGCCGTAGATCGCGCAGGCGTCGTGCGATCCGGGAATGGAGATCTGCGAGAGGAAAGCGTTATCGGGCAGGTATTTCATCCAGTCGGACCGGTCCGAGGCAATGTGCTGGGCCTGGGCCGGCATGTCGCCGACCGAGAACGAATAGCGGTGTCCGGCCCGGAGCGTCGCCGGGGTGGTGTAGCTGTAAGTCCGCCCTTGGGTCGTAACGGCCGTCAGCGTCAGGCCGCGGATGTCCTGCGGCAGCATAAAGGCCGTCACCACGATTTTCGAGCCGGCATTGATCCGGATATAGGGCGCATCGCCCGTCGTCAGATGGAGCGCCAGCACGTTGGAACGCCTGTCGGGATCGACCGTGCTGACGTTGGCGGCGATGTCGTGGGTAAACTGTCCGGCCACGGCGTCGTTCGCGCTCGAAAGGACGAGTTTCTGCACCTCGACCGTCTCGGAAAATCCCACCGACACGACCACCGTGGTCATCAGCGGACGGAATGCAAACGAAACCACCTCGCCTTGGGCCACATTCTCGGCGCAGGCCGACATGCAGGCATACTGCATGTTGCACTCCCCGTTGTTACAAGTCTGGACGGCAGGGACCGCCGCCACGACGATCGAACCGGCATTGGCCCGGATCGCCCCGGAGGGATAGAAGGCGTAAAAGTCGTGCAGCCCTTCGCCCCAGACCATCCCGGTATCGCTCAAATCGGCCTCGCTTTCGGTCGCACCGGAGACGCGGACCTCGACCGTCGCCCGCTGCGGAGCCGTCTGCGGAGAGATGACCTCCACCCGATCGCCGCTGCGCCAGTAGATCGGCCAGGAGCCGTTCGTCAGCGGGCCGTATGCCGTACGGGTTTCAGCCTCCGGCGACTCGTCGCCGTCGTCGATCGAAAGGCGGCAAACGACGGGATTTCCCGCCGCTGCCGGTTCTTCGGGACGGGTCCATGCCGTCGTTCCGGCATCGTCCTCCCCGCATCCCGCCAGCAGAAGCGCCAGCAGCGACAAGCGGAAAACAGAACTGTATTTCATATTTTTTTTGATTTTCAATAGGTTAAATCCCCGTTATCCGAATAGTCCTCCGAAGTCGGACCCAACTCACCCCCGTCGGGCTGCGAGATTGCAAACCCGGCTTCCACCGCAACTGCGAAGACCTCCAGTTCCGGTTTTGTATAAACTGCTTTCATACTGGATATGGTTATATATAAATCGGGACGGCTGTTGCATCCGTCCCGATCGTATGTATTTTGCCGTGCCGAGATCTATTCGACCGTATAGGTAAAGTCGGCGAGTTCCAAATGATAGGAGGAACCGCAGTTAGTGGAAAGCTTCATCATAATCCGCTGACCGTTCGCAACCGTAAAGGTATGGGTCCGGGATACGGAACCGCTGTATCTCCACGGACACGTTCCTGTCTCGCTCGACTGAATATTGTCAAAACTCCGGAGGAAGTTCTCCGAAATATCAGCGCCATTGTTTGTCACGCCGATTCGGTATTCAACCGGGTTAGCAATAATCGTATTGGTCGCCGCCGTAAAAGACACCCTCACGGTCTTGGTTCCGTCGCACTGAATCGGAGGCGTTACAAACGCACCGTTTTGTGCACTGTTAGCGATGGTAGCCTGCAACTGGATACGATTTCTGTTCTTGAGTACGTCACCGTTGGCAGCGTCCTTGTCGCTCTTGATCTCGGAGCGGAGGAAATGCCAGCCATCAAAAATACTTTCCGGATCATACTGCGGTTCTACCTGGAAGAATCCGTTATCCCCATAGGTGCCCGTACCGTATTTCGAGTTTACGCCATCGGGAACCGTAAGCATAAAGCGTTTCGTTCGGCAGGGAACATTCATCGTATAGTGGGTATTGCGCTTCAGACCGGCCAACTGGAACGATTTGTCCGAATAGGTCATGCCGTCGGTGGTCGTAACATGTACGCTCATTTTCGAAGCGACGCCGACGGGCAGCAGGCCCACGGTGAACTCCTTCCGGTCGGTCTCCACGGTGAGCGTGTTGGTCAGGGCCGAAGCGGAGAAAGTTCCGTCGGCATTGACCGTACCGGCCGTCGGCAGCACGTTGTCGTCGGTGGTGAAGGTGACGTATTTCGGGGTCTCGTTGGCGCCCAGAGCGAGCTTCATCCCGATACGGGCCATCAGCGGCCTGAAAGTCAGCGCAATGGGCAGGACCGTCGTTGTCTCGTCGACCACGAACGGGGTCTCGTACACGGTCGAGAACATAAAGTCGTAGGCGGCCAGATCCGTCGAGCAGTAAGCATCGCCCCACGTATGCGTGAAGGTCTTGTTTACGGCGTCGAACGTGGCGGCGCAGAAGGGATAGTGGGCTGCGGCGCACGTGTAGCTGCCGACGGGCACGCTGCCCGAGAAGGTCGTGGTCGCACCCGTCCTGTCGGCCGTGAATTCGCAGACCTCCGTCGTGGAACCGTTGTAGAGAGATACGGCGACCTTGTCGCCTGCGACCCAGGAGGTCGTCGTGCCGTCAACCGATGTGCGGGTTTCGCCGGAAGCCGCGTTCTCGGAGATGGTCACCTGAACATATTTCCGCAAGTCTTCCGGAGCGAAAACGCCGTCATCCTTGCTGCATGCACCCATGCCGACTGCGGCAAGAGTCGCTATAATCAATAATTTTTTCATCGTGCATTCTCTGTTTTGAATGTTGGTTTTCGGGTATCCGATCTCATCAGTAGGTTTCGTCGTATCCCAGCTCACCGCCGCCTTCTCCCGGCTCGATGTCGCTGCTTACAGCAAACCCCTTTTCGACGCGGACGGAGATCAGAAACAGCTCCGGTGCCTCATAAGGCATTAACAATTTATTCATGGCTTCTTTTTCGTTGAATGTGACGTTTGTATATGATTCGGCTGAATTATTCCACAATGACGGCGCGGTTCAGTTCCGGCTCGGCGAACCGGTTGTTCGTATCGCCCTCGGCCTTCCTGACCAGACGCTCCGGAGCGACGCCGTACTTGTTTTTCAACAGGTCGTAGACATACTCCATCCGCTGCTCGCTCAGACGCTGGTTCAGCTCCCGGTTGCCGGTATCCTTGTCGGCCGAGCCGATCAGCGTGAAGGTCTTGTCGCTGTCGAGCTTCATGGCATTCCTGACATAGAATTCGAGGTTCGTCAGCTCCTTGCTGTCGAGCGTGGCCTTGCCTATCCTGAAGAAGAGCACCACGGGCGATGCGGAAACCTTCTGTTCGACGACGACCTTGGCGGGCGCGTTGCGCAGTTTCTCGTTCTCGTCGTTCAGGACGGAGTTTTTCGAGGCGAGGTCGGTGTTGTTCTCCTCAAGATTCCGAATCCGGTCGAGATAGGGCGTAACGTCCACCGGCTGCACGTTCGAGGCGCGCACGAAGCCGCGGCGGTTGAACTTGTAAGCCAGGCCGGCCGTCACCGAAAGCATTCCCTCGCCCGTGCGGCCGCCGGTCACACCGTCGAAACGCTGGTTGACGAGCAGGCAGCGGGCTTCGAGCGTCAGGTCGAGCGAGCTGCACAGGCGCACCACGTTCAGCAGGCCGGCATCGAAGCCGATCTCGTTGTCGTGGGCGTCGTTGCCGTAGGAGCGCGCCCAGCCGACACCGACAAAAGGCACGAAATTCCACGTACGGCTCTCCTTGTAGCCGCTCACGGCGTTCGAGAAGTTCCACATGGCGTCGGCGTGCAGGTACATCACGCCGAATTTTTCCCGGAACAGGCCGCCGTCTGCGCTCTTGGCGTAGAGCGTTCCGGCAGAGGTCCAGCCTTTGGCCTGCAAGCCCGCGTAGCCGACGCGCGCACCGATCGAAGGCGTGAACCATTTGCCGACATGGATGTCCATCGCCGGAGCCAGGCGCTTCCCGAATTTTCCTTCGGAGTCGTTCTCACCGAAATAAAGGTTCACACCTCCGGCCACTCCGACGAAAACATTATCGAAAAAGCGATTGGTTTCATAAGGCCCCCGTACGATGCGGTTCTGCGCATCCCGGTTCCCGTTTTCCTGGGCAGAAGCAAATCCGCTCGCGAAAACGAACAATGCAATAATGTAGAGACGTTTCATTTTTCGGGTTATTAATTAAGTGTGTTGTTCCGCATGTTCTGTCGTTTGTAAATTCATATGAGGCAATTTGGCCCTGCTCCGTTCGGACAACGCCGGAGAGTCGAGTTCGTCGACGTAGATGCTCGAGAGATATTCGCGCGTCAGTGCGTCGTACCGTTTGTTCACCTTGTACAAAGGCTGCATCGTGTAGGTGTTCTCGTACGACCAGAAAGCATTCGATGTCTCGTGGATGCCGCCCTCCAGCCGGATGACCAGATCGTACAGGCTCGGGCGGACATCGGGATTCCACTCGTAGGTGGTCCGGCTCGACTGGATGTCGCAGGTCACAAAGTCGGTCTTGGCAACCAACTCCCGCAGGGCGCGGCGATACATATAGGTATCCGCATGCGGAGCCACGCAAGCCGCCAGCAATTCGGAGCTTTTCATGGGAGGAACCCCGGCTTCCGCCGCCTTGCGCAATGTGAGCAGAATCTTCACCGCCCACAAAATCTTAAGAGAGAGTGTCAACTTGTAATCTGTTTTAATACAACCGGTACACCATTCTCCCGAGTCCCATTACTGTAAATAATGGGTCTTGTTTACATAAAGCAATGACAGTCAGCTAAAAAAAACATATTTGAACACGATGCAGAGCCAAAAACCGGATTTTATGTCCGCAACCCGGTCCGAAAAATGAGATGGATATGCAAAACACGAATAATCAGATTATTATCGGATTATTTGCATTTTTTTAATGTAAAATATTTGGTTATAATCAGAAATAACCTTACCTTCGCAGACGATGGGAATTGTTTAAATAGCAATCATTTATGTCCCGAAGACACATTATTTACAGTAATGGGCCTTGTTTCCGTGATCCGCACCGTTTTTTCCTTGTATCCATTTGATCCGAATATCGCCTGAATCGGTCCGATCTTCACAGATTGATGATTTTCCGATTGGCTTTGTCGATGACGCTGCGGTCGAGCTGCGCAAGATAGACGCGCGTCGTCCGCTCGGAGGTATGCCCCATGCCGGCGCTGATCACCGTCAGCGGCGTGCCGCAGTCGCGGGCCAGCGTCGCCCACGAGTGCCGGGCCACGTAAAAGGTCAGCGGCTCGGAGATTCCCAGCAGCTCGCCGATTTTACGGATGAATTTGTTCAGCTCGCGCTGCTGCTGGCGATAGGCGCGGTAGCTGTCGTCGGCGGTCAGGACGGGCAGCACGTAGGGAGAATCGCTGTCGTAGCGGTCGATGATTTCTTGCAGGGGCGCTTCGACGCGCAGGGAGAGCGTCTGGCCTGTTTTTTTGCGCCGGTAGGTCAGCACTCCGTCACGGACATCGCTTTTGCGCAGGTAGATCATGTCGACGAACGACATGCCCCGGGTGTAGAAACTGAACATGAAAAGATCGCGCGCCAGCGCATATTTGGGATGCAAGGCCGAAAGGTCGGCACCGCCGATCCGCCGGAGCGTCTCGCGCGGCAGGGCGCGCTTGCGGGTCGCCACCTGTTTGATGAGCCTGCGGCGAAAAGGATTGCTGCCCGCAGCGGGGAAAAGCCCCTGTTCGACGGCCCGGTTGTAAACGGCCCGCAGGGAGCGCATGTGGAATACGACGGAATTGGTCCCGAGACCCCGCGCCAGAAGCCACCGCTCGTAATGTTCGAGCCATTCGGCGGTGAACTGTTCCGGAGGCAGCTTGCCTCCGCCCGCATACCGGACGAGCATACGGTAGGCCATCCGGTAGTTTGCGGTCGAACCGTTCCGCCCCGTCCGTTCGCACTCCCCGACGTGGCGTGCGAAACAGGAGATAAAATCAGGGAGGGTTTTGTTGCGGGTCGCGCCCGCAAATACGGCCTGCCCCATGTAAGCAAGGCAGGACATGCCGGTTAAATCTGGTAAGTGCATCATAGAATAAAATTTAGTGAAACTGCGTTGCAAGATAGGAAGCCGCAAATCAAAGACCGCCTGAAGTCACCTAAAGATTCGCAGAAACGGCGGAAGCCCCGACCTCCGGGCACAGTTTCGAGAGCCGAAAGGAGCATAGGAGGGTCCGGCCATGCGCTTGCAAAGGAAGCATGACGCACAAAACAGAGGAAAACGGGAACAGCGCACGACGCGGAACAAGAATACGGTTATTCACGGAGTCAGGATCGCCGCCATCCGGAACCGAAGGGCGACATGGCGGGGCACATGCCGCTCACCAACGGCGCAACAGCCGCGAAGGAAGCCGGATACCGTGTCGGGAAGAGCAAGAAAAACCCGGAAATGGCGATGGATGCAACCGACACGTCTGCCGGGCGATCGCCGAAGCGGCGGGCGGCGAAGTCGGATTCCCGTCCGAACCGGATGCGGCCGGCAGGAAAACGAAAGTCCCCATCCGCAATGCCATCCGGCATTTTTCACGCCTCATGCACACCCCGGCAAAAGCAAAACGTCGCCTGATCAATTGACCAAGCGACGTTTTCAGTACCCGGAGCCGCATTTGAATATATTAAATTCTATTAAACCTAAATAGAAGCTGAAATAGATGATTTTGCATTTATTTCATTTATTTTCAATATTATAAAAACATTCAATCATTTTACCTAATAAATTCCGATTGAACATTTTTTAGCAGATGCGGGGAAAATGTGGGGAATTTTTCGTATTTTTGCTCTGTCAATCCGGAATCTGGGT
>ERZ838839.525-NODE-525-length-48426-cov-11.773521_pt1 | contig 48426 bp, 48 predicted proteins | sample MGYA00519909_ERZ838839 | MGnify/ENA primary metagenome ERZ838839 (study PRJEB31850, sample SAMEA3708843) | human gut metagenome | biome: human gut; feature: human-associated habitat; material: faeces | place: China | collected 2014 ... | reverse complement strand
TTACAACTGAAGAAGTGAATTATTTGTATTCATTATAAATATTATTTTTAGGAGGAAAAAATGGCTTTAACAAAAGAAGAAGTTTTAAATGTTGCCAAATTGGCTAGATTAAAATTTTCTGCTGAAGAAATTGAAAAATTTCAAGTAGAATTAAATGATATACTTGGATATATTGATATGCTAAATGAAGTAGATACAGCAGAAACAAAAGCTTTAGTACAAGTAAATGATGCAGTAAACAATTTAAGAGATGATGAGGTTAGAGAATCTCTATCAACTGAAAAAGCTCTTTCTAATGCACCTGATTCTGGAGATGGAGCAATAATCGTACCTAAAGTTGTTGGGTAATATTAAATTATATAAGTAAAAATCAAGGAGGATTTTTTCAATGGAAAATTTTTATAAATTATCTGCCTTTGAAATTAGAGAAAAGATTTTAAAAGGGGAAATCAAATCAGAAGATGTAGTTAAAGATATATTTGAAAGAATTGAAAAAATAGATAATAAAATAGGAAGTTTTGTTAATCTAAGAAAAGAGAAAGCTTTAGCTGAAGCTAAAATAGTAGATGAAAAAATTAAAAATGGAGAGAAAGTAGGAGCTCTAGCTGGTGTACCTGTTGCAATAAAAGACAACATGGTATCTGAAGGAGATATAACTACTGCTTGTTCAAAAATACTTTCAAACTATACAGGAGTATATGATGCTACTGCTGTTAAAAAACTAAAAGAAGCTGATGCTATTATCATCGGTATCACTAATATGGATGAATTTGCAATGGGAAGTACTACAAAAACTTCTTATCATAAAGAAACTAAAAACCCTTGGGATCTAGAAAAAGTTCCTGGTGGAAGTAGTGGAGGAGCAGCAGCTTCTATTGCAGCTCAAGAGGCTTTCATATCTCTAGGATCAGATACTGGAGGAAGTATTAGACAACCAGCTTCTTTCTGTGGAATTGTAGGTTTAAAACCAACTTATGGAAGAGTTTCTAGATATGGACTTATGGCATTTGCTTCATCTCTTGATCAAATTGGACCTATTGCTAAAAATGTAAGAGATATAGCTCTTTGCTTAAATGTAATCTCTGGTTCAGATGATTATGATGCTACTGTTTCAAGTAGAGAAGTACCTGATTATACAGAGTTTTTAGGAAAAGATATTAAAGGAATGAAAATTGGAGTTCCTAAAGAGTACTTTATCGACGGAATAAATGAAAATGTAAGAAAAGTTATAGATGAAGCTTTAGATAAATTTAGAGAGTTAGGAGCTGAAATTGTTGAGATCTCTCTTCCTCATACAAAATATGCTGTTCCTACTTACTATGTTATCGCTCCTGCTGAAGCAAGTTCAAACCTTGCAAGATTTGATGGAGTTAGATATGGATATAGAAGTGAAAATATAAAAGATATCAATGATCTTTATGTAAATTCAAGAAGTGAAGGTTTTGGAGATGAAGTTAAGAGAAGAATAATGATAGGAACTTATGTTTTAAGTGCTGGTTTCTATGATGCTTACTTTAAGAAAGCTCAAAAAGTTAGAGAGCTAATCAAAGAAGACTTTGATAGAGCTTTTGAACAAGTAGATATGATATTTACTCCAGTATCACCAAATACTGCATTTAAACTTGATGATAAAAAATCTCCTATTGAACTTTACCTAGAAGATATTTTCACAATTTCTGCTAACCTTGCTGGAATCCCAGGTATCTCAATCCCTGCTGGATTAGCTGACAATATGCCTGTTGGAATTCAACTATTAGGTAAACCTTTTGGAGAGGGAGAATTAATACAAGCTGGAGATGCTTTTGAAAAAATTAGAGGAGAATGGAAGCTACCTAATTTAGATTAGTAGCTATCTGTTAGAAGGAGATAATAAAATGAGAGAATGGGAATCAGTTATAGGATTAGAAGTTCACCTTCAATTAAAAACAGGAACTAAAGTTTGGTGTGGTTGTAGTGCTGACTATGACAATGCTGATGCTAACACTCATACTTGTCCAATCTGTTTAGGACACCCAGGTGCACTTCCTAAATTAAATAAAAAAGTTGTAGAATATGCAGTAAAAGGAGCTCTTGCTCTTAACTGTAAAATAAATAATGAGAGTAGTTTTGATAGAAAGAACTATTTCTATCCTGATACTCCTAAAAACTATCAAATTACTCAATTTGATAAATCTTATGCAGAAAAAGGATTTCTTGAATTTAGTTTAAATTCTGGAAGAATGGTAAAAGTTGGAATTACAAAAATTCAAATAGAAGAGGATGCTGCTAAATCAATTCATGCTGAACATGAATCACTTATCAACTATAATAGAGCATCTATACCTCTAATTGAGATTATATCTGAACCAGATATGAGATCATCAGAGGAAGCTTATGAGTACTTAAACACTTTAAAAAGTACAATAAAATATACTGGTATCAGTGATGTTTCTATGGAACTTGGTTCTTTAAGATGTGATGCTAATATCTCTGTAATGGAAAAAGGATCTAAAGTTTATGGAACTAGAGTAGAGGTTAAAAACCTTAACTCTTTCAAAGCTGTTGCTAGAGCAATAGATTATGAAATTGGTAGACAGATAGAAACTATTGAAAATGGTGGAGAGATTCATCAAGAAACTAGACTTTGGGACGAAGAATCTCAAACTACTAAAGTAATGAGAAGTAAAGAGGAAGCTATGGACTATAGATACTTCCCAGAACCAGATCTTTTAAAACTTGTTATCACTGATGAAGAGGTAGAAGCTATTAGAGAACTTATGCCAGAATCTAAAACTGACAAATTAAATAGATTTATCAATGACTATAAAATCCCTGAATATGATGCTAATATTCTTTGTGAAGATATTGAACTTGCTGATTACTTTGAAGCAGTTACTAAAGTTTCTGGAAATCCAAAATTAAGTTCAAACTGGATAATGACAGAAGTTATGAGAAATTTAAAAGAGAAGAATATCACTATTGAAAACTTCTCTATCTCTGCTGAACACCTTGGAGAGATCATAGCTCTTATTGAGAAAAATGTTATCTCTACAAAAATAGCTAAAGAGTTATTTGAAATAAAATTAACTGATGATAGAGCCCCTGAAGTTATTGTAAAAGAAAAGGGAATGGTTCAAGTTGCTGATACTGGAGCTATTGAAGCTATGATTGATGAAGTTATTGCTTCTAATGAAAAAATGGTAAATGACTATAAAAATTCAGATGAAGGAAGAAAACCAAGAGTATTAAAAGGACTTATTGGACAAGTTATGAAACTTTCTAAGGGTAAAGCAAATCCTGGAATGGTAACAGAGTTAATGACTCAAAAGTTAAATAATCTTTAATAAGTAAAAAAATAAACCAGAACTAACTCTCTAGTTAAGAGAATTAGCTCTGGTTTTTAAATTATAAAAACCACTCAGCAATCATACATCTAGCAGATCCACCACCATTTGTTTCTATTGTGTGGATATCTGCATAAAGTATCTCATCATACTTCTCAATAATATTTTTTTGCTCTTCAGTCAAAGCTTCATAAGCAGTTTTTGACATCACTAATATCTTATCTCCATTAACTTTCTTCAATTCAATAGTATTTCCTAAGAAATGTTTAGTTTGTTCCTCTGAAATTTCAATAAGCTCTTTTCCAGAGTTGATAATACTATCTTTTAAAACTACCCTCTCTTTCTTATCTTCAACAGCATTTAAGAAAACTATTGCAAAATTTTCAGCTATTGTTAGCATAACATTTGTATGGTAGATAGGAGCTTTTTGCCCATTGATAGTTTGGAATCCACTAAAAGTAACTCCTCTATATCCCATAGTTTCACAAAACTCATTAAATAACTCTTTATTAGTTCTTTTAGAGATATTAGCATAAGCAATTTTATTTTTTCTATCTAAACATATACTTCCTGTTCCCTCTAAAAATCTATCTCTCTTCTCATTTTCAGTAAAATCAACAATTTTTAGATTTTCTCTATTTTTTACAAATTCAAGTATCTTATCTGTTCTCTCAAGTCTTCTATTTTCTGCATACATAGGGTAAAGAACAAGAGTGTTATTGCTATGAGTACTAAACCAGTTATTTGGAAAGATACTATCTGGAGTGTGAGGAGTTAAAGTATCTTGTAATACAATAACATCAATAGTAGCTCCTCTTAATTTTTCTACAAAAGCATCAAACTCCTTTTCAGCACTTTTCTCAATAGCATCAGCTGAATTATCCTCTTTAATCTGATATAGATTGTCCTTTCCTGTTTCTTCATTATAGCCAAAAGCTATCGGTCTTACCATTAAAATTTTATTCGTGATAAATTCTTTCATAAAAACCTCCTACATAATTCATTATAGTTAATTTTTTCAGAACTAGAGATATTAATATTATAGTTATTTTTCCAACAAATTACAAATAAATCCCAATTAACAAAAAAGCTACTACAAACTAATAAATCTTATTAATTTGTAATAGCTCTAAGTTTTTAAATCTAAATATTATTTATTTCTATTTCCTATATAGTCAGCAAGTTTTAAAAGTATAGCACTTTTTTCCTCTCCAAATCTTTCAACAAGAATAGATTTAGCCTCTTCAATAGTATTTTTTAAAAGTTCCTTACTTTCATTTAATCCTATTAAAGCAGGGTAAGTTGATTTTTCTAACTCTTGATCACTACCAACAGGTTTACCTAAAGTTAGGAAATCTCCTTCAATATCAAGAATATCATCTTTTATTTGGAAAGCCAATCCAATTAATTCAGAGAATTTTATTAAAGTTTCCTTCTCTTCAAGAGTAGCCTCTCCAATAATACAACCTATTTCAACAGGAAGTTTAATTAATTTTCCAGTTTTATTTGAATGGATATATTTCAAAGTTTCCATATCAATACGTTTTCCTTCACTTGCAATATCCATCATTTGCCCACCAATCATTCCATTTATTCCTGCATAGCTAGAAGTAAGTTTTACAATCTCAACTATTTGTTCAGGAGCTAAATGTGAATTTCTAGCAGTTAAGATATAGAAAGCATGAGTAAGAAGAGCATCTCCTATAAGGATACCTTCAGCTTCTCCAAATTTTTTATGAGTAGTAAGTTTTCCTCTTCTAAAATCATCATTGTCAAGAGCTGGAAGATCATCATGAACAAGTGAGTATGAGTGTATCATCTCAATTCCAACACCAGAGGCGATCCCTTTAGTTTTATCTTTTCCTAATATATCAAGAGTCATAAAAAGAAGAATAGGTCTAAGTCTTTTTCCTCCATTCAATATTGCATACTTCATACCTTCAGCAATAACTTCTGGATAAGTAAGTTCAGCAAGATAAGAATCAATACTACTTTCTATCAATTTTTTATGCTCATCTAAATAATTTTTAAAAAACATAATTAAACCGTTGCCAAAAATCTATAAAAATATAGAAATTTGTTTATTTCCTTCTTCATAGAATCTGATTTTGCCGTAGCTACTTTCATTTGATATGACTCTCCAAAGGCTTAAATTCGGATACAACGCGTCCTACACATTAGCATTTTCTTGTTTGTGAATTTATGCTAATTTATACATAGATAAATTTAGTGAAGCATTATAATCTCTATCAATTATCGCTCCACAATGTGGACATCTATAAATTCTATCTTTTAGTTTTAAATCTTTCTTTATAGAAGCACATTGACTACAAGTTTTTGATGATGGGTAAAATCTATCTGCTACTACTAATTCAATTCCATTTATTTCTGCTTTATAAGTTATATACTGCCTAAACTTATTAAAACATTGTTTTCTTACTGAATCAGACAGATGTTTATTTTTCATCATTCCAGAAACATTCAGATCTTCTATTACAATTCTATATGGTTTGGTTTTCACTATACTTGTTGTAACTTGATGAAGATAGTTATTTCTAATATTTGTTAATTTTCTATGTATTAGTTTTGTTGTTTCCTCTAATTTTTCTATATTTTTAGTTTTAATAAGTTGACAACGTCCACCTCCCTCTTTTTTTATTTTATTCATCTCATATTTTCTGCTAATTTGTCTTTGTTTTTGCTTTAATCTTTTTTCTAAATTTTTAACTTCTTTAGTTTTATTAATATTTTTAAAAACTTTTCCATCTGAACAAATAGCTAAATCTTTTAATCCTAAATCTACCCCTAGTGAAATATCCGTTAGTTTTTCCTGTTCTTTTTCCACTTCTATCCCAACAGATATATACCAATATTTATTATCATAAGTAACTCTAGGATTATTATATTTAATATTGCTTGGTATTTGTTCATTTGTTTTTATCCAACCTACTTTTTCAATTAAAACTTTTTTCTCTTTAACTTTTAATTTTATAGGGTCATTGTAAAAACTAGCTTTACTTTTCTTTTTACTTTTAAATTTTGGTTTATTAGCTAAACCTTTAAAAAAATTTTTATAGGCATTACAAGCGTCTTTTACAGCTTGTTTAGTAACATTATTTGATACTTCATTTAACCAAATTAGTTCAGACTTTTTTAGTTGAGTTAATTCTTTTCTTATGATTCCATCGCTAATAAATTTTCCACCACTTTTATAATTTTCTTCTTGTTTCACAAGAGTATAATTATAGATAAATCTAGCAGTTCCTACAGATTGCCACAATTTTTGTTCTTGCTCTTTAGTTGGATAAATTCTAACTTTCTTCGCAAGTATCATTTTCTATTAACTCCTTAATCATTTTTTATGTTATTTAATATTATACAATTATCTATGAACTATTTAGATATTATTATATAAATTCACATATTTTTAATAACAGTTCTAAGCCTCCTCTGTTAAAATTTCCCCATTTTCTTCTTTAACTTTTAAAATTTTTCCCTCTGCCTTATTTAAAAGATAAGAAGATTTTTTTAAAAGTTTCATAGCATTTTCATATTCTTTAATAGAGTCAGTTAAACTAAGCTCTCCACTTTCTAACCTTTCAATTATCTCATCTATCTCTAAAAGATTATCTTCAAAACTTCCAGTTTTTTTACTCAATAGAATCACCTCAAATACTATGTTTTACCTAGTGTAAAATGTTATACACTTTTTACCATATTTTCTTTCATCAGCTTTTTTGAAAGATCCAATCACATCTTCCATCTCTTCAAAAAGATGGTGTTCACTTATAATAAGTCCACCTTCAGCAAGGATACCATTTTTTTCAATAGCTCTGATAACTTTAGTGCAAACTTCATCTTTATAAGGGGGGTCCATAAATATTATATCAAATTTCTCCCCTTTTCTCCCTAAAATTTCAATAGCTCTAATAACATCATTTTTATATGCTCTACATCTATCTTGAAAACCTAGATTATTAACATTTTCTATAATGTATTTTAAAGCCTCACTATCTTTCTCTATCATAACAGCTCTTTTAGCTCCACGGCTCAAAGCTTCTAGTGATATACTACCACTTCCACTGAATAGATCAAGAAAAACAGAGTCAGGAACATATGGAGCTATAATTGAGAATAGAGATTCTTTCATACTCCCTAAAGTTGGTCTTGTATCAGTTCCTTTTCTACTTTTTATTGTTTTATTTTTAGCTTCTCCTGCAATTATTTTCATCTATAATATCAACTCCTAATAGATAAACATAGCATCTCCAAAACTAAAGAAATGATATTTCTCCTCTACAGCTGTCTTATAGACATCTAACATAAACTCTCTTGAAGAGAATGCAGATACAAGCATAAGTAGAGTAGATTTTGGTAAATGGAAGTTTGTAATAAGAGCATCTATCACTTTAAATTTATATCCTGGGTAGATAAATATATCAGTACTTCCCTTTGTAGCTTTTACCAATCCATTTTCATCAACAGCAGATTCTAAAGCTCTAGTACTTGTTGTCCCCACAGATATTATTCTCTTTCCATTTCTCTTTCCCTCATTGATTATATCAGCAGCTTCTTGAGGAATCTCATAAGTTTCTTCGTGCATTTTGTGATCTAATACATCTTCAGTTTGTACAGGTCTAAATGTTCCTAACCCTACCTCTAAAAATATATCTACTATCTTTATCCCTTTTTTTTCTATTTTTTCTAATAACTCTTTTGTAAAGTGAAGTCCTGCTGTAGGTGCAGCAACAGACTCACCTTTTATAGCATAGACAGTTTGATATCTGTCCTTTTCTTTTAAAGCTTCAACTATATATGGTGGAAGAGGCATCTTTCCAAGTTTATCTAAAACCTCTTCAAAAGCACCTTCATACTCAAATTTGATAATTCTATTTCCATCATCTTTGATCTCAATTAACTCTCCAATAAGTTCGTTTTTTTCTCCAATATAAAGTTTTTGTCCAACTTTAAGTTTTTTAGCTGGCTTTAAAAGACATTCCCAAGTATTTAGATCAATTCTCTTTATTAAAAGAATCTCTAAAACTCCACCTGTTTCTTTATGTCCAAACAATCTAGCTGGAATTACCTTAGTTGAGTTTCTAACTAAAATATCCCCTTCATGTAGATAATCAATTATCTCATAAAAAATTTTATGTTCTACTGTTCTATTTGTTTTATCTACCAACATAAGTCTAGCATGATCTCTAGGTTCTCTAGGTTGTTGACCTATCAACTCTTCTGGTAGATGGTAATCATAATCATGTAATTTTGTAGACACTATTTGTCACCACACTTCTTTCCAATAACTACTCTATCTATTCCACCATAGTCTTTAACTATTGATAGAATATCAAATCCATTTTCTTGCATTAATTCACTAACTGTTTCAGCTTGATTATATCCCACTTCAAAGGCTAAAATACCATTATCACTTAAATAAGTAGATGCCTCTTTTGAAATTTTTGAATAGAAATAGTAACCATCTCCATTATCAGTAAGGGCATTTTCAGGCTCATATTTTAAAACTTCAGGCATTAACTCTTGGTACTCATTTAGAGGAATATATGGTGGATTTGAAATAATCATATTGAATTTTTCATCTTTAAAAGCTGAGAAAACATCTGATTTAACAAAAGTTACATTCTCTACTTGATTTAACTTTCTATTTGTTTCAGCAACTTCCAAAGCTCCATCACTGATATCAACTCCAATAATTTTAGCATTAGGCACCTCTTTTCCTAAAGAGATTGCTATTGCTCCACTTCCAGTCCCAATATCTAAAACCTTTGGTGATCCTACCATCTCTTTTAAAAGGAATTTGCACTGCTCAACTAAAATTTCAGTATCACTTCTAGGAATTAACACTCTTTCATCTACTTTAAAAGGATAACCAAAGAACTCCCACTCTCCTAAAAGATATTGTAGTGGTTTTCTATGTTTTCCCCTTGCAATTAAAAGCTCTCTTATCTTATCTTTAGCAGAATCTTCAATCTTTTTATTTAAATTCAATGTAAGAACTAATCTACTTACATTTAAAACATGGGAAAAGATATATTCAGTATCTAACATTGGGCTAGGTACACCATGTTTTTTAAGATATTCTGCTGATTTATTTAAAAGATCTATATTTTCATTTTTATAATTCACAGTGTTTATATTTACCTCTTTGCTCTTTATAAGCTCATCAAAACCAATTCTTTTTCTAGCCATCTCTCTAAGACATGTTTTAATTTTAGATTTTTGCTCATCATTTAACTCCATATCAGAATACATATATAGAGATATTCTATCTAATTGTAAAACATTGGCAATAAGTTTTTCACTTTCAAGTCTTGGTTTTGAAAAAGAGTATTTTTGCAAATACTCTTTAGAAAAGTTTAATATTTCTAGTAAATTCATCTTATAGGTCAGACTCACTTGAAAGCATTTCAGCTTGGTTAAATGTGATTAGAGCATCGATCATCTCATCAATATCTCCATCTAAGAATGCTTCAAGTTGATATACTGTGAATTTAATTCTATGATCTGTAATTCTTCCTTGTGGGAAGTTGTATGTTCTTATTTTTTCTGATCTATCTCCTGTACCTACTTGAAGTCTTCTTTCACTTTCAACTTGACTTCTTTGTTTTTCACATTCCATTTCAAATAGTTTTGAAACAAGGTGTTTCATAGCTTTTTCTCTATTTTTTAATTGTGATCTTTCATCTTGACATTGAACAACAATACCAGTAGGTAAGTGAGTAATTCTAACTGCAGAGTCAGTCATGTTAACGTGTTGCCCTCCAGCTCCTCCTGATCTATATGTATCAATTTTTAAATCTTTTGGATCGATTTTAACTTCTTTTACATCTTCAACTTCTGGAAGAACAGCAACAGTAGCTGTTGAAGTGTGAACTCTTCCAGCAGATTCAGTTTCAGGAACTCTTTGTACTCTATGTACTCCAGATTCAAATTTTAATCTTGAGTAAGCTCCTAAACCATTGATACTGAATACAGCCTCTTTGATTCCACCGATTCCCATCTCTTGTTTTTCAATAATTTCAACTTTCCATTTTCTTCTTTCTGCATATCTACAATACATTCTAAATAGATCTCCAGCAAATAGAGCAGCCTCATCTCCTCCAGCTCCACCTCTGATCTCTACAATAACGTTTTTGTCATCGTTTTTATCTTTAGGAAGTAAAAGAATTTTTAATTCCTTTTCAAATTCTGGAACAGCTTCCTCAATCTCTTTAAGCTCCTCATGCATCATCTCTCTCATGTCAGGATCTTTTTCAGTTTTTAAATTTTCTTTGATAAACTCTAAATCTTCCATAGTTCTTTTATACTCTTTATATTTTTCAACTATTGGAGTTATGTCAGATAAAGCTTTGTTACATTCCATCATTTTTTTAGGGTCAGCAAGTACTTCTTGTGATCCAAGCATTTCATTAAGTTCATTAAATCTTTTTACAACTTCTTCTAATTTTGCGAACACTACTATCTCATCTCCTTTTTCTACACTATAACTTAACAATTATACCATACTAACATAAAAAAATCAATTTGACATGATAGTTTATAACATAAAAAGAGCTGATAAATTAATAAATAATATATTAATTTAGATCAGCTCTAATTTTTATATTTTAGTATCCCATTTTTTCAACTATCTCTTCAACAATATCATCAGCACGTTGCCCTTTAAAATACTCGTTGCTAACATTTTCAAAACCAATAGCTCTATATTTATATGGTCTTCCTATATATTTATTTACAAGATTAAAATGTTCATCAAGTATAGCTAAAGTAGGCACAACATATCTTTCTTCAGGTATTCCAAGTTTTTCTCTTAAATACTTAAATCCTCTACCTTCAGTAATAATACTTAAAGAGATATTAGGGTTTAACTCTACCATCTTCATTAAAACAGGTACAGTAGCTCTAACATATGGACACCAAGATTCAGCACTTAGAAGAAAATAAAACTTTTTATCAACAGCTTTTACTCTATTTGTAAAGCTATCTCCCAATCTTAAAACAGAAGTGATCTCTTCTATTTTTTCCTTTTCATCTTTACTAGCTATGCTTATAAATGTATCGTAAGACATTCCAGTTTCAAATAGTTCTCTATACTCCATAACAGATACCTCCTCTTATATTTTAAAAGTTTACTTTTTTAAGTACACTTTTTATAGCCTCTTCAATAGAAGTGAAACTTTTTAACTCCTCTTTTGTAAGCAGAGAGTCAATCTCTTTCTTACTATATCCCAATCCCTCTAAAGCAGAGTAAAGCTCCTCTTCAATTTGGAATTGTGATGATATATTCTCATTTCTTGCTTCAACAGAAAGAGTATCTAAAGTTTTTAACTTGCTTTTTAGATCTAAAATAAGTTGTTGTGATTTTTTCTCTCCAAGCTTTGGAACTTTTTTTAGATTCACATAGTCATCAGCAGCTATAAGATCTCTCAATGTATCAATATCAAAAGTAGACATTACAGATAGTGCAAGAGAAACTCCAATCCCTTTAACTCCCAATAACATCTCAAAAATATTTCTCTCTCTCTCCTCTAAAAATCCTATAAGTTTAAAACTATCTTCTTTTATATAGTTATAAATATATAATTTTACTTCACTTCCAGTTTTAACCCTATCATAAGTTCTAAGAGAGATATTTACTCTATAACCCACACCATTTACATCTAATGCAAGATATTCTGGCTTTTTATACTCAACTTTTCCTCTTAAATATTCAAACATCTATTTCACCGACTCTTCTTTCTTTTTTCTACCTCTTTTTTTAGGTGCAACTTCTAAAACAGGAGTTTCTTCAGCTACTTCTAAAAAATTGATCTCCTCTTTCTCCTTAGCAGTTTTTAAAATTTTTCTTATATATGTAGCTGTATAACTTTTCTTAACCTTGGCAATCTCTTCAGGAGTTCCACAAGCAACAATTGTTCCCCCTCTATCTCCTCCATCAGGTCCAATATCTATAATATAATCAGCTGTTTTTATAACATCTAGATTATGCTCAATAACTACAACACTATTTCCCTTATCCACAAGTCTATTTAAAACCTCAAGGAGTTTTCTAATATCTTCAAAATGTAGTCCAGTAGTAGGTTCATCAAGAATATAAATAGTATTTCCCTTTGTCATCTTAGAAAGTTCAGTAGCTAATTTTATTCTTTGAGCCTCTCCACCAGATAAAGTTGTAGCAGGTTGTCCAAGTTTTATATAATCAAGTCCAACATCTATAAGTACTTTTAATTTTCTCTCAAGAGATGGTACAGCTTTAAAAAATTCATAAGCCTCACCTACACTCATATCTAAAACATCAGAGATTGTTTTTCCTTTATAATATACATCAAGAGTTTCTTTATTGTATCTTTTTCCCTTACAAACTTCACATTGCACATATACATCTGGCAAGAAGTTCATCTCAATCTTAATTATTCCAGCTCCTTGACAAGCTTCACATCTTCCACCTTTTACATTAAAAGAAAATCTTCCTTTAGAAAATCCATGTTGTTTTGCATCTTTTGTTTCAGCAAAAATTGCTCTAATATCATCAAAAATCTTTGTATATGTAGCAGGGTTAGACCTTGGAGTTCTACCAATAGGACTTTGATCTATATTGATAACCTTTTCAAGTTGATCGATTCCCTGTATACTCTTATACTCTAAAGGATACAATTTTCCTTTATTAAGCTTGTTAAAAAGTACAGGAAAAAGGGTATGATTAATTAAACTTGATTTACCACTACCACTTACTCCAGTGACAACGGTAAAAACTCCCAATGGAATCTCTACATCAATATTTTTTAGATTATTTCCCTTTGCTCCTAAAAGTTTTATACTTTTCTCCCATTTTCTTCTAATTTTAGGAACTTCTATTTTTAACTCTCCCTTCAAATATCTTCCAGTAAGAGAGTTTTTATTTTTCATAATCTCTTTTGGAGAACCAGAGGCAACTATATTTCCACCAAACTCTCCAGCTCCAGGACCTAAGTCAAAGATTTTATCAGCTTGTAACATAGTATCTTCATCATGCTCAACAACTATTAGAGTATTTCCAAGATTTTTTAATCTCTCAAGGGTAGCTAAAAGTTTATCATTGTCCTTTTGATGTAGTCCAATACTAGGCTCATCAAGTACATAGAGAACCCCTGTCAATCCTGAACCAATTTGAGTGGCAAGTCTAATTCTTTGAGCCTCTCCACCAGATAGAGTTTTTGTTTCACGAGCTAAATTTAGATAATCTAAACCTACATTTATCATAAAAGACAGTCTCTCTCTAATCTCTTTTAAAATCTCCTTAGCAATAGTTTCTTGCTTTGGAGTCAGTTTTAAATTCATAAAAAACTCTAAGGCATCTTTTATACTAAGATCACATATCTCCATAATATTTTTATCTTGAATTGTAACTCCTAAAACTTCAGGTTTTAATCTCTTACCATTGCAGACTTTACAAACTCTCTCTATCATGAACTTATTTTCAATCTCTTCCCTTTGAGCCTCTGAAAAGCTTTCATTATATCTTCTTTCAAGATTTTTTACAGCTCCTTCATACTCCTTGTATCCATGATATTGAAAATCACTACCTTCAAAATCAAATCTAAATTTTACATCTGTTCCATGTAAAATAATATCTAACTCCTCTTTAGATAAATCTTTTACAGGTTTATTAATATCTATTTTAAAGTGTTTTGCCATAGTCTTAAATATTTCCCATGTATAACCTTTTCTTGAACTAGCTCCTGGGATATACAAACCACCATCAGCAATAGAAAGCTCCTCATTTTCAATAAGTTTATTTTCATCAATCTCAAGTTTTTTCCCTATCCCTTTACACTCTGGACAAGCTCCAAAAGGGGCATTGAAAGAGAAAAGTCTAGGATTTAGATCAGGAATATTTACCTCTTCATGCTCTGGACAAGCAAAGTTTTCACTGTATAGAAAATCCTCTCCACTTACATTTAATAGAACCTTTCCATTTGCTAATTCTGTTGCAGATTCCACAGATTGAGTCAATCTACTTTCAAAATCTTTGTCCTCTTTTTTTAATACCAACCTATCAACAACAACAGCTATATCATGTTTTTTATTTTTATCCAATTCAATTTCATCTTCTAAGTAAAGAATCTCTCCATTTACTCTAACTCTAACAAACCCCTTTTTTTGCAGATTTAAAAATAGATTTTTATGAGTCCCTTTTTTCTCTTTTACTAGAGGTGCAAGAACTATCATCTTTGCTCCCTCTTCAAATCTCTCTATTGCTCCACTTACAATCTCCTCTGTACTTTGCTTTTCAACTTTTCTACCACATACAGGGCAGTGAGCAGTTCCAATATGAGCAAATAGAAGTCTCATATAATCATAAACTTCAGTAATAGTTCCAACAGTAGAACGCGGGTTTCTATTTGTAGTTTTTTGCTCTATTGAGATTGCAGGGGCTAACCCCTCAATACTATCAACATCAGGTTTTGTCATCTGTCCAATAAATTGTCTTGCATAGGCTGAAAGGCTTTCAACATATCTTCTTTGTCCCTCAGAATAAATAGTATCAAAAGCTAGAGAAGATTTTCCACTTCCACTAACTCCAGTAATCACTATAAATTTATTTTTAGGTATCTCAACATCTATATTCTTTAAATTGTGTTCCCTTGCTCCTTTTATAATAATTTTATCTAACATAGCCACCTCTTAAATTATCTATATTTATCTATAAGTTTATCATTGTTTTTCTAAAAAAACAAGAAGTTAGCTCCTAAACCAAAATTAATAAAATTTACTTTAATTGAAAAAAGTTTTCTAAGTACTTAGCAACTCCATCTTCACTATTTTTTTCAGCTCTATTACTAATTGATTCTTTTACAATGAATTGAGCATTTTCCATAACAACAGGGTGTCCAACTTTTTTCAACATATCTAAATCATTTTCAGCATCACCAAAAGCTATTATTTTATTCATATTAAAATCTAGAGTTTCAGCAAGTATCTCAAGAGCATTTCCCTTACTACAACCTTTTGGAGCTATGTCAACACAAGTTGGATCAGAGATAGTTATCTCTACTAAATGGGAAAAATTATCCTTTAATTTTTTACTTAAATCTAATATAACCTCTTCCTCATCTACAATAATAATCTTATTAAGTTCAGAACAATCTTTCAGATCTACCAATACATGCTCTACAAAACCAGTTCTTCTACTATAATCAGTTTTGTCATACTCATCTCTATAAAAATCTTCATGGAAGAAACAGTTATAATTAACTTTTTCCTCTCTTAAAAGCTTCAACAGTTCATAAGTTACCTCTTTAGAAATAACCTTTTCAAATATCATATTTTCATCTTTATCATAAATATTAGCTCCATTGTTACAGATAATATATGTATCTACTCCAAGTTGATTTTTAAATCTAATAGCTGAGGCTTCTCCACGTCCTGTGGCAATAATAAATTCGATTCCCAATCTATTTAAAGCTTTTATTGTCTCCCTTGTATAGTCAGTTATCTTACTATTTTCATCTAACAGAGTTCCATCTAAATCAGATACAATTATTTTCATTCTCTCCTCCAATTATTTTATATTAAGCAACAGGATAAGCTAAAACATATATTGCCATAGCTGTAAGATACATAAGTGATACCATAAAAATTGACAACAGAATACTAGCTACTATCTTAAATTTTTCACTCTTTTGTAAGTTAAAAATCTTAGTAATTAAATATATATCCAATATAGGGAAGATAGCTGCAAAAATTCCCTTAGCCATCTTTATTTTTAAAGAAAATACAATTAAAAGAATAGTAACAACTATCATAGGAAAGATAATAAGATATATGGGAGTAGTAAAAGTTTCACGTAAATCCCCCTTCTCCTTTTCATCAATGAAAAGATCAATATTTTTAGAATCTACAAAAATCTTCCTCTTATTTCCATTGTCATCTTTAACAGTAGATCTTCCATTGTTGTTTTTTACCCTTTCATCGTTGTATTTCAATATGCAATTTTTTTCCTTATCCACTTCTAAAATAATTTTATTTTTTTGAAAGTCTTTATGTTTCAATATCAGTTTCATTTTTTACCCTCTCTATAAAATTTATAATATATTATATTTCTTTTCAAAAAAAATAACAAATTTTTTATTCAAAAAATAAAAATACACTCCTTATAAAAATAAAGAGTGTAAGTTTTGAAATTATCCTACATAAGATGCAAATACATGGATAAATATCATAGTACAACTTGCTATACATATCCAAGTACATCCACCAAGAATGATAGGCTTCATACCTTTAGTAAATAGATCAGCAAATTTTATTTTAAATCCTACCCCAGCTAATGCAGCTGTTACAAAGAATTTATATCCAGTTTTTAGATATTTGCTGATATTTAACATATCTTTTCCAAATAGTCCAAAAGTATTTAATAGAGCCATAACTAAGAACCAAAGAATAAACATTGGGAAAACTTTTGCTACAGTTTTAGCTATAGAAGTTTGACTTCCTGTTCCTGCATTATTTTTAGATTCCTCTTTAACCATTAATATTGTAAAGATAACAGCAAGAGCTATAAGCATAGTTGTTCTTGTTAATTTTACTGTGATAGCAAGGTTTAGATCTAAAGCATGAAGAGCACTATAAGTAGCCTCAGCAGCTGCAACACTTGATGTATCGTTAATAGCACATCCAGCTAAGAATCCAAATTGGTTAAGAGTAAGTCCTAAATATGTTGCTAAGTATGGATATGTTAAAGCAGCTAAAATATCAAATAGGAAGATAGCAGTCATTGCATAGGCAATCTCTTCTTCTTTAGCTTTAATAATTCCTGCTAAAGTTGCAATTGCAGTTCCTCCACAGATACAAGTTCCTCCTCCAACTAGAGTACTTGTATTTTTAGTAACTCCTAATCTCTTTCCAACAAAATATGCTACTCCAAATGAGATGCAGATATTAGCGATGATAAGAGGTAGAGCTTTAGCTCCATATCCAACAACTTCAGCAAAGTTAAGAGTTCCTCCAGCTAAGATAATACCAATATTAAGGAATTTTTTTCCAGCAAAAGTAGTTCCTGCTTTAAAATCTTTATCAATAGAAGGCATTAAGTTTAATATAGTTATACCAAGAAGAAGTCCAATCATAGGAGCTCCTACCCAATGTTGCAGTTTTCCAAGTTTTGTCGCTATAACAGCTAAAATTAAGCATGTAATTATTCCAATATATTTTTTGTTCAAAATAATTCTCTCCCTTTAAATTTATTCTTTAGTTCATTTTTTTAGATAAAAAAACTGCTGAGAAAAAATATATTCTCAGCAGTTAATGAGGGTTTCTATAAGATTAACAAGTAGCTCCACCAACTAAGTGTAGTTGAGCATCTAAAATTTCTTGTTTTCTTTCTAGTAATTCATTTCCTAGTAATTGAGCTTCTACATTTTCAAATCCGATTCTTTCAATTGTAGTTGCAAATCTTTCTCCAGTTTTTCCTTGTTCTCTAAATAGAAGGATTGCTTTTTCAATAACATCAAAAGCTTCTTCTTTAGTTGTGAAAACTTTTCTTAAAGGAATTCCGTGAGCTGTTGATTTTCCCCATCTTCCACCGATATAGATTTTAAATCCTTTTACACCATCTTCGATAGCATCAAAGTGACATTTTCCAACACAAAGTCCACAGTTGTTGCAAAGATCTTTATCAATTTCTAAAACACCATCTACTACTTTTGCAGCTTTCATAGGACAAACTGTTTCAATAGCACATTTTTTACATCCACTACATAGATCAGAATCATAGTTAGGTACATATTGTCCAATGATACCTAAGTCATTTAAGTCAGGTTTTACACAGTTGTTAGGACATCCTCCAACTGCGATTTTAAATTTGTGAGGTAATCTAACTCCACTGTATCCATTGAAAAATCTTTCGTGGATTTCTTCTCCAAGAGCTTGAGTATCTTGAAGTCCATAGTTACATACAGTTCCTTTACAAGCTACTACTGGTCTAACTTTAGAACCTGTTCCCCCTGTCATTAGATCAACAGTTGCTAGGTGAGCTCTAACAGCTTCAATATTATCAAAGTGAACTCCTGGAAGTTCAACTGTAAGTCTAGATGTGAAAGTTACTTTTCCATTTCCATATTTTTCTGCAACTTCAGAGATAACTCTATTTTGTTCAGCAGAAATAGCTCCCATTTTAGTGATTACTCTAACTGAAAAATTTTCAGTTCCTTTGTTGTGTAAAAATCCCATTGCTTTTACTCTTTTGATTTCAGCAGCATCAATTGCCATAAGATAATCCTCCCTTATATTCCTTTATTTATTTTAACTTAACTAACTAATTATTTTTTAATTATTTTCTTTAATTGTATTAAATAGATTTCCACCTTCTAATACTTTAACATTTGTGTGTCCATAGTATTTTAGACGGTTTTGAACCATGTAAGCTCTTTTACCTTTGTTACAGATTAAAAGAATTTTATCATCTTTAGCATATCCATCTAGAGGTCCATTTACAGTTGGTAAATCAACATATGGAGCTCCTTCAATAGATGGAACTAAACAAGCATCAATAACTTTGTATCCTTCATCAGCACCTGCAGCATATTCTGCTGGAGTTATTGTTTCATAGTTTCCATTTATTTTATTAAATAATACATTAACTGTATGTACTAATGGATGAATTGCAGTCGAGAATGGTGGTGCATATGCAAGATCTAAGTCTTCTAAGTCATGAAGTGTAGCTCCCATTGTCATTGCAGTAACAACTACATCTACAACTTTATCCACTGCTCCAGCTCCCATTACTTGTACTCCTAAAACTTTTAAGCTATCTCTATCAACTATAAGTTTTATCATAAAGTTTGATGCCCCAGCATAGTAGTGAGCTTTATCATCTACAACAGTAACAACACTTATAGGATTAAATCCAGCTTCTTTAGCAGCAACTTCAGTAAGCCCTGTTCTACCTACATTTAAGTTAGGAAGAAGTTTTGCAACAGCAGTTCCTACAACTCCTCTATAAGCTATTCTTTTTCCATTGATATTTTGAGCTAAAATACGTCCTTCTATATTTGCAGAAGATCCCATTGGTGACCAAGTAGGTGCTCCAGTTAGAACATTTTTAACCATTGCACAGTCTCCTGCAGAGTAGATGTTAGCATCATTTGTTTCAAAATATTCATTTACTTTTACAGTTCCATTAGGCATTAATTCAATACCAGTATCAGCTAAGAAAGCTGTGTTAGGACGAATTCCAACAGACATAATTACAGCATCAACTTTCATTGCTCTTCTAGATGTTTGAATTTTTTCTACTTTTCCTTCTCCAAGGATAGCTTCTAATTTTGTTCCTGTAAATGCCATTATTCCATGGTCAGCAAGTTTATTTTCAGCATATTCAGCAAACTCTTTATCAAATCCTGTAAGAATATTTGGAGCCATTTCAATAACAGATACTTTTACCCCTTGAAGTGCCATATTTTCTGCTACCTCTAGTCCTATATATCCTGCTCCAATAACAGCAGCTCTTTTAATTTTTCCAGCTTCAATATCAGCTCTTAAATTAATAGCATCCTCTGGAGTTCTCATAAAATACACTCCTGGAAGATCTATCCCTTCAATAGGCGGTTTTACTGGACTTGCTCCAGTAGCTATTACTAATTTATCATATGAGAATGTTACTTCTTCATTTGTTCTTAAATCTATAGCTTTTACACTTTTATTTTCTCTATCTAGTCCAACTACTTCAGTTTCAGTAAAAACTTGTGCTCCTGTTAATTTTGAAAATTTTTCTGGTGTATTAACAATAAGTTGAGCTTGATCTTTTATAATATTTCCTACATAGTATGGTAATCCACAACCAGCATAAGATATTTCTTTACTTTTAGTTAAAATAATTACTTCATGATCACGATTTTCTCTCTTTAATTTTGCAGCTACTTTAGTTCCAGCAGCTACTCCACCAACTATTACTACTTTCATCTATAGAACCCCCTTCAATAAAAAGTCAAAATAAAGTTAATAAAACAAATTTGTTCTAACAAATTTTCAGTGTACATTATATCATCTTTGCAAAAATAATTAAAATAAGAAAATCAAATACCTAGTATAAGAAAAACTAATACAAGATTATTTGTTCTTAATTTATACTAATTGTATAAATTAAAATCTATAAAAATTATTAATTATGATTAAAAATATCAACTATTATATTATAACCTTTTTTTCTAAATAAAATAAAAAAACTACATCTCCTACCTTATATTTTTAAGATAAAGTATGTAGTTAAAATATATCTACTTATACTCTTGTGCCACTTCAACAAAATTTTTTATAGCTGTATTTTTATATTTATTTTTATGATAAACTAACTTAAATGAACGAGGCCATTGAAAATCTTCAATATTTATTATGTGAAGTTTACCATTTTTTAATTCATTTTCAATTAGTCTAGCAGATATTACAGAAAGTCCATGATTATTAATTACTCCTTGAATTATTGCAGCAGGGTTACTACACTCCCAAGCAACATCAATAGTTACTCCTTTTGAGTGCATAAAATTAATAAAAAGTTCTCTTGTTCCACTTCCCTCTTCTCTTAAAAGAAAAGCTTCATTTTCTAAATCTTGTAAACTTATATTTTCTTTCTTTAAAATAGGATGTTCACTACCACAAACTAAAACAAGTTTATCATCTATAATTGGTTTGCTTATTAGGGTAAAGCTTTTAATCATTCCTTCCACTAAACCTATATCTAATTCATTTGTTAATAGTTTTTCTTCAATAACTTTAGTATTATTGGCATAGACTTTAACCTTTATATTTGGATATTTTTCTTTAAACACCTTTAGAATATCACTGATAATACAACTTCCAACTGTTATAGTTACCCCTATATTTAGAGTATATTCATAATTAGGATTTTTAATAGTAGTTTCTAAAGTATGAAAAGCTTCTAGTACATGTTTAGCCTGTTCTAAAAATATCTTTCCTTTTTCTGTTATAGAAAGAGTTTTAGGATATCTTTCAAATAACTTAATATTGTAATGTGATTCTAACTCTCCAATAGCTTGACTTACTGTTGGTTGAGAAACAAATAAGTTAGTTGCAGCTTGGCTCATTTTTCCACATTTTGCCACTTCTACAAAAATTTGTAAATGTCTTAAAGTCATTTTTCCTCCTAAAATTCTATACAAAGTTTCCTATCAAGGTTTTTATTCCTATTAAAATTAAAATTGCTCCTCCTAAATATTGAGCCTTACTCTCTAAAAGAGTTCCAAATTTATGCCCCATAATAACTCCACATCCTGCAATAATAAAGGTAACTATTCCTATTACTGAACCTTGAAAATAGATATTAGTTACTTCTGTTAATGAAAAAGTGAATCCTACAGCAAGAGCATCAATACTAGTAGCAACTCCCATAAATAGAAGATTTTTTAGGTTATTTTCCTTCTTATCTATTTTGCAACTACACTCTTCACATTCCTCACTTCTAGCTTCTTTAATCATATTTATTCCTAGATAGACTAAAATTATAAATGCAATTATATTCCCATATTGAGAAATTTTTTCATTGAATATACTTCCAATAAAAAATCCAATTATTGGCATCAATGCTTGAAAACCTCCAAATATAATAGCAGGTTGAAGAATATCATTTAAACTAACATGTTTTTTGCAAAGCCCATGACAAAGAGAGATAGCAAAAGCATCCATAGATAAACCAATTCCTATAAGTATCACTTGTAAAATATTCAATTTTTCCTCCTGAATTACACAATTTCTTTTTATAGAATAACACATATTATAGAAAATTAAAAGCTCTTTAAAATTTATAATTACAATATTTATATATAAAAAATTAGCCTATTCCTAGAAAGAAAGTTATAATGAAATAAAAAGCTTTTTAAGGGGGATAAAGATGAATATTAGAGTTTTTAGTTCTAGTTATTTAGGGGTTGAACCTTACTTAATAGAAGTGGAAATAGATATTAGCAATGGACTTCCTATTTTTTCAATAGTAGGATTAGGCGATACTGCTATTTCTGAAAGTAAAGATAGAATAAAAACAGCTTTGAAAAATTGTGATTATAAAGTTGAACCAAAAAGAATGATAGTTAATCTATCTCCAGCAGGGATAAAAAAAGAGGGGGCTCAATTTGATTTGCCAATAGCTGTGGGAATAATGTTGGCTATGGGGTATATTAGAGATAAAAACAGCATTTTAGATAACTATATTTTTCTTGGAGAGCTATCCCTTGATGGTAAAGTAAGAGGAATAAAGGGAATAATAAATAGTATGATTTTAGCTAAGGAAAAAAATTATACAGGTGTTGTACTCCCTCTAGAAAATTTAGAAGAGGCTAGTTTAATTGAGGGAATAGATATTATTCCTGTATCTCATCTAAAAGAGGTAGCAGAATTTATAAGCAATAACACTAAACCTATTTTTGAAAAACCTCAAAGAAAATTGAATACAGAGTATAAAGTTGATTTTAGTGAGGTAAAGGGGCAAACCCTAGCTAAAAGAGGATTAGAGATTGCAGCAGCAGGGGGACATAATATTCTTTTAATAGGAAGTCCAGGTTCTGGAAAATCAATGTTAGCAAAGAGAATGATAACAATTTTGCCACCTATGACTGAAAATGAGATAATTCAAAGTACTAAAATTTATAGTGTTGCTGGAGAGTTAAATAGTGAAAATCCTATTATTAATAAACGTCCTTTTAGAGCCCCTCACCATACAAGTTCACCAACAGCTATTATAGGTGGTGGAAAAAAGATAAGTCCTGGAGAGATAACTTTAGCATCAAATGGAATTCTACTTTTAGATGAGTTAGCAGAGTTTCCAAGAAGTGTATTAGAAAGTTTACGTCAACCTTTAGAAGATGGAAAAATCTCTATAACAAGAGCACATTATAAGGTAAATTTTCCAAGTAAATTTTTATTAGTAGGAACAAGTAACCCTTGTGGTTGCGGTTCAAACCCTATATAATTTAAAAATCTGCGGTATAAATATAATATGTTTAAATATTAAAGATTATATCTATACCGGAGTTATTTTTAAAAGGTTTTACGATGTTTTTTTATAATTTCAAAGAACCAACCATCAAAAGCTATGCTGTACTGATTATTATAAAATAAAACAGGGAAGTCAATATCGTACTTTTTAGCTAAAAGTTCTAATTCCTCTTTAGAGCCAGTAAGTTTACAAAATTCTTCATGAAGTTCTATTTTAAAAGAATCAATGTCATGTATGTCATATTCTATTTCAAAGAGATCCATAAGTTTATATTTTAAATCATCTCCGATAATTTTTCTCCCTTGTCTGCATACTCTGTATAACGTATTTTGGTCTATACCTATTTTTTTACAGTAAGCATAGAGAGAATAACCTTTTGTAAAGACCTTATAAACTAATTCTTTTTCGGTGTATTTTTCAATTTGTTCTTCGAAATCTAGCCTAAAATCTTCAAAGGTATATCCTATTTCTTTTTCAAGGTTAATTTTTCTACATAAAACATGAAAGTAGATGTTTTTTTCATTGTGTTTTAATTTTCGTAAAATATCTTCTCCAACTATTTTCTCTGCTTCTTTTTTTCCAAAAGTAGAGACGAGTTTTGTATATAATATTTTTTTCATAAGACATCTCCTTATATATTGAAAAATAGTTCATATTCAAAATCGTTTATAAATTGTATTTTATTTATGACGATATGTAAATATTGCTGTTTTTTCTCAAATGTTGTTTCTGTTCGCAATTTTTTGATAACTTTTTCTAGTAATGCACAGCTTTTTTTGTAATCTTTATTTTCTTTCACTTCTTGTTTAAGTCCTTCTAACTCTAAACTTATACTATTTATATATTTATCTAGCTGATGTTTTCTTTTTAAGTATTCTTCTTTTGAAAGCTCTTTTTCAAGATATAAATCTGTTAGATTGTTATGTTTTTCTTTTTCTAAATTCAGATTTGATTCTAAAATTGATATTTTTTTATTTTTTTCCTCAATGCTTTTTAAAATATCGACTTTTGAAAAATCAAAATTTAAAATATCATTTAGAACACTCTTCTCTATTTTATCAGCAGAAATATTTTTTTTAGGACAGACAGGAATTTTAGAAAAGTGTTTTAGTCTTCTGTGCATAGAACACGAATAGTAACGATAGTTCGCTGTAGTTTCTGACCCATACATAGTATGTCCGTTATAACATTTTAATAAACCATAAAGTAGAAATTTTTTTTGCTGATTTTCTCTTTGAAGATAATGTTCATCAACAGTTTTATTTATTTTTCTTTGTACAAGGTAGAAAATATTTTCGTCGATTATAGCTTCGTGAGCATTAGGAATATATTTGATATTTTCTTTTTCTGCTTTAACAACTTTTCCTGAAGAATTAGTTTTTCTAGTTCCATATACTTTAGTACCTATGTAAGTTTTTGAAGTTAAAATTCTTCTCACAGTTGTTTTTTTTACTTTATATTTATTAGAGAGTTCAACTAAATTTTTTCCTTTAAGATATGAATAAAATATTTCTCTAACGATTTTTGCTTTTTCAGGATTTGGAATAAGTTTTTTATTTATTAAATCATATCCAAAAGGTGCAACTCCACCTGTGTGATTTCCACTTTGAGCTTTAGTATCAAGAGTATTTTTTACTCTACTTTTAGTGTTCTCTCTTTCTAGTTCGGCAAAAATACCACTTATAAGTATCATAGCTTTTCCCATAATTGTGCTTGTGTCGATACGATTCATAATGAAAATAATTCCAATATCATTTTTTTGAGCTGTGTCTATAAAATTTACTAGAGTAGTCATTTTTCTAGAAATTCTAGAAAGCTCAGTCGTCACAATTAAATCAACTTCTTTATTTTCTATCATTCTTAATAGCTGTTCAAAGCCTTTTCTATTATCGTTTCCACCCGAACCAATATCTTTAATAATAAAAGGTTCTGACAAAGGACTAATATTTTCATTTTTTTGTATAGCAAGATGACATCTTTGAATTTGATTTTCAAGAGATTCTTCTCCTTGTTTTTCTGTAGAGACTCTTGCGTAAATAACGATTTTAGAATTATTCATCTTAAACTCCTTTCTTAATAGAAAAGCCCAAAAATATGGGCTTTTATGATATTATTCATCTTCTTTTAATATTAGTTCAATATTGGCTATGTTTTGGGCATTGCTTAAAAATATTATTTTAACACATTCCATAAAAACGCCTCCTCTTGATTTGGTAGTAATATTATGTTAAAATAACCATAGGGTATGGTGTTTTAACACATAGTAGAGTCCTTACAAAGTTGCAGCCTTGTAAGGACTTTTAATTATATATAATCACTATATAATATATAATTTATTTTTTATTTACTCCTTTTATACAAGGTTTTTTAAGAGATTATCCAAACATTCATCTGAATCTATTTTTGAGATAAAGTGATAATGAAGTAGTTTTACTCTTTTTTCATATGAGTCCCAAATAAAGTAATGGTTTTTGAAATCTGACTTTGGGTTTTCTACTTTCAGAGAAACTTTTAAAAATTCTATCTCATTTAGAATTTCTCTTTCAATCTCTTCATCAGAGGCGTGGTAGAATTGAGAAGCAGTAGGCATATTTAGCAAGACTATCTCATCTAAGTATTTTCTTATCGAATTAAGTTCTGTTTTTATTTCGGCTTCTTTTTCTGTGAAACGGTCTTGTATTTCTTTTATTTTTGCATTGATATATTCTTTCACTTTATCATTTAACTCAGGTGCTTCTAGTTTTACTCCAAAAATATTAAAACAATCTTTGATTTTATGAGCTTCACTGTTTGGAGAGAATTTTGTCTTAGCTTTTATACAAATGAACTCTTCATCAATTTTTTCAGTTTCAACCAATTTATCTCTTAAAAAAGAATAGTTTTGATATAGTTCAACTTCTTTTTTATTGGCTACTATTCCTTGCTTATCAAGAGCTACTTTAAAGAAGCAATCTTTATTTTCCCTAAATCTGACAATAGCTCTACTTTCAAAAGTATAGGCTTCTATAATTGAAGTAGTTGGATATGGTAAAAAATCTTCAGAAAGTTTAATTAATAACTGATTTACAGCTCCGTTTCCAGTAAAGCGAAGTTTTTTGTCAGAATGTCCAATATTTGCAATTTGTGCAGAAATAAATTTTAGTCCTTCTTTATCGTTAGCATCTAACTTTGCATTTGCAAGAAGTTTTAAAAATCCGTTATAAAGATTTTTAGCTTTATTTTCCACTCTTTTAGAACCTAGATTCTCAAATGAAGCAGTATCAATTAAGCCTTGACGAGTTTTTTTAAATCTGTCCTCTAAGTATTCGATAGTATAGCCGTAACTTTCTTTAGAATTTATTAAAATAGGGAAATTTTCTCTGCAGATCCACCAAGGAATAAAGATAATCCTAGTAAAAAACCTATCTTCTCTGAATTTTTCAGGCAAACTTTCCATTAAAAGTTGTTTCAAGTTACTACTGTATGGGTCTGTGTATATTTCTTCTTCTATTTTAGAAGGAAAGTTAGATATGATATTTAAACTAGCATCACTCTTCTTGCATTCCTCGTCACCACTTCTACTTGAATCTCCTGTTGACCAAAAGCCATACATTTTTCCTGCTAATTCATTGGTAGCCAAAAAGTTTTGAAAGTCATCTAAAATAGCCACTGGGAAACTATTTATAATTCCTTCTTTGGTTTGTTGTTTAGAGGTACTACCGAAGAGTTGAGGAATAGTTACATCTCCTGCTATTACTTTACTTATTTCTTGAAAGCACTTATCAAAAATGGCTGTTTTTCCAGAAGAGGCTTTTCCACATATTGCAATATGTGTGCTTTCCTGTGCAAGAGTTGTTAGAACAGAAAGTACTATTATATTCTCTATGGGTAAAAGTTTTTTTGCTTGTATCCCAATAGAATTAATTATGCTACTGAACTCCTCGTGAATTCCTTTAGGAGAAAGTGTATTAATGGGTATTTCCTTTGTCTTTTCTTTTAAATTATCTTCAATTTCTTTGAAACTACTTCTTGGTTTTTTTTCTGCTTCTGTTACAACTCCAAATTTATCTAAAATTGACATACTCTTTTCCATAAATACCTCCTAAAATAGTTGTAATATCTCTTGACCAGTCCATATTGACTCAAAAACCCAGTAATATGAGTTTCTTTTATTTTCTTTATAAATTTTTATTAATTCGGTAAGAGATTTTTTCTCCCCACAATATGGACATATGTAATGTGTGTAGTCTTTTTTGAAAGGCTTTTCTATAATGTCTGTTAAATCTAGTTCCATTCTTTTATGACACGCGTTACATCTCATAATTTTAACAGCAGTCCTTGTGTCAAAACTATTCTTTTTGCCAAGAGAAAGAGAATTTTTTATCTTTGCTACTTCCTCGTGGTTCATAAGAAGAAATTTTTTAACATTGTGGAATCTAACTAGAAAAACGTTGTCTCCAGATATCAAAAAATCTTCTATATCGAATTTTATCAGAATAGCATCTTTTTCTATGAGACAATTGACAATCTTTTTTATTCCTTCTATAATTTTTGGATGTTTGATTTCAAATTTATGTCTAATTGGATAACCTTTTTTGAATAATGGATTTCCTCCTGAATTTTTAAATTCAAACTGGCTCTTAAATTTAAACTTTTCTAAAGAAGTTGATGTTATCAATTCGTAATCTTTTGGATAACACTCGAAGACATCAAACTTATATAAAAAGAGAAAATAGTTTTTCTCTTTTTTTTCTGTACACAAATTTTCAATCCTCATTGAAGTTAGAATTTCTTCACAGGCACTATTATATTTCTTTAAGTCTTTTTTAGATATTAAATCCATAATAATCTTTCTCCTTTACAATTTGTTATTTTTTTGGTAAAATCTAACCAAGAAAAAAATACTTTTTTAAATAAAAAATATACTTGATTTAGTTTTTACCTTAAGCTAATTATAAAATATCACCTCAAAAAAGTCAATACTTTTTTTAGTTAAAAAAAAACTTAAAAAAGTAAAAAAAAGGAGAAAAAAATGGATAAAATCGTTATAAAACCTGAATTAAGCTCAGAAATATTGAGTCTAATCTTAAATAAAACAAAATTTATCATTTTTAATGATATTGCTTCACAGAAAAAAATAAAATTTTTACTACCAAATGTTATTGAAGAAAAAAATATTAAATGTATCGAGCAATTCATTCTTAATTTACCTATAAGACATACAAAAAAAGGAATAGGATTTGTAGAAAGAGAACTTATTAGTAAAGAAGAGGATATTATCTGTTATGGAGACTATAGCGATGTAGGAACAACATTAACAGTCTCTGGTTGGAATGGATTTATTAATTATTTTTCTTCAGAATTTAGTGCAGATTTACAAGTGAGAGTTTCTTCGTTGGACGAAGCTAAAAAATTATTTTCTGATATAGTTTGCAAAGTGGAACAAGATTTAACTTTTTTTGACAAAATTTCGGAAAGATTATACAAGGATATAGGATCAGTATTGATATATTCATTAAATTTTTTACAAAAATATAAGCTTACAGAGAAAGAAATAAAAGAATTATTGAATATAAAAGAAAAATTATTAAAGATGTTAGAAGAAGTAAAAAATAGTAAGCTAGAGATGAGATTGAATTTTCACATTTTATGTATAAGGGAAAAAATTATACAATTTTCTTCTGAAGACGAATTAAATCTATTATTTGAAGAGTGGTTAAAATTATTCTTAAAGTTTGATATTTTTAGAGAGCACAGCCTTTCATTTTTTGTTTCTACTCCATTGAGACAAGCACTATATAATTATATAATATGTGTAAAGAAAATGGCTGAAATGGGAGAGAGAAAATTTTTAGGAAACAAAAAAGCATTCTATGCAGAATTTATAGAAAAATCTCCTATGGTTATGGGGAATGGTTATTTTAACGGTCATCGTCCGATAACTTTAAATCTTATCCATAGATTTATTGAAAAATACAAAGATGAGTTTAATAACTATGTAAGAAAAAATTTCAAAATTGAAGAACTATACAAACATTTCTTCGAGTTTTCTAAAATACAGTCTCTTATTTTTCTAGATTATTCCTTAGAAAAAGTTTTAAACTATGAGGAAAATGTTTTGATAACAGAAAACGAAATGGTTTATCCTTACCCTGAATATTTCAAAATTAATAATAATAAAATAAATTTAGAAAATCTTCAAATAAGCATGGACTCCAGAGAAAAACAGGTAATAAAATTGAAGAACTTAAGAGATTATGAGGTACTTGTTACTTGTGTTGAAAGCAATGAAGAGTTTGAAAAAACAGACTATATAATAGAGATAAATGATAAAAGTTTAAGACAAAATCTTAATGAGTATAAAGCAGAGAAATTAGATAAAGAGATAGAAGCCTTTATAAAAAGTTCAAGAATTTTATTAGGAGAGAATTTTATTAAAGGAAAAGGATATTATTATGCTAGATTTTTAGATAAAAAAGATAAATTTTTTATTTTTGAAACTACATTTCTTTACTTTGATCAGACAGAAAGTTTTATTGTGGCTTTGACAGATGAAGATTTTATCTGTAAAGGGAAGGTTAAAAATATTAACAAAGTATAAAGTAAAAAAAGGACTGGAAATTAAAAATCCAGTCCTTTTCTTAATAGAGTTTTCAAGTCTTTTTGCTCTTGCATTGTCTGCTGATTTAACTTTGATAGGAATTATTTTTTAAGACTATAACTAAGAAGACTAATACTTATAAATATTTTCTCTATGCCATCTTAAATATTCTTTTTTTTCTTTATCTAAATTTAGTTGTATTTTTTTATTTAGTCCCAAAATATCAATATCCTCTTGACTTAAAGATGAAGATACTAATAGTTTTCCTTCGTCATCAAAGGAAATAAATCCTTTATCAAAAAGATAATCATGATTAGGACAGAATAAAAAACCATTATTTTTATCAACTTTTTCTTTAGTATTTGATCTACTCCAAGGTTTTATATGACTAGCTATTAAGAGAGAATTATTTTTTAGTCCACAAATAGGGCAGCAATTATTTTCTATTTTTAGAAGTTCTTTAAACTTAGAGTGACATATTCTTGCTTTAATAATAGTTTCTCTTTCTGCTCCTGTTAAATCAAAATTTTTTATTTTTTCTAAGGAATCAATATTTTCTGTATGAGTAATATTTTTGTTCAAATTAGATAATTCTAATATTTTATTAAAAGCTTCTTTAGATAAAGGGATAGTTGCACTTTGAAACCCAGAGACTAAGTAATTATCTTCTATTATTTCTTTTACTTCTCTTATGTCGTTAAATATTAGTGGAGTTTTAACTAAATTATCTACAATTTCTACATCTATACAATAACAGCTTTTTAAATAGCTACTATCTTTATTTATATTATACTCATTATCCCAAATTTCTTCTTTTTCTTTTTGATGTGGTAAAGATAAAATTTTTCCTATTGCATAAATACCTGAATTTAATTTTTTTCTTCCATTTAATTTTTCTTTACTTCTTCTATCTATTCCTATCCTAAAAACACCATATTCGCCTATTTTAAATTTATTTTTTTGCCACTCAGGTAAGGTCCATGATAATGTTACACCTATGTTATTAATATTATCTTCTAAAAATTTATCTAACTCCCAATTATTAGGATTATTTAAAAAAATCCAATACCCAGTATAACTAATTTTTCCTTCTTTTTTCATAAGCTTTTTCTCCTTTTTTATGATTGTTATAGATAAACATTATGAATTAAATAACCGTTAAATACAAAATGTAGCGTACAGTGGTATACTTTTTATATTATTTTCAAAGCCAAAGTTTTTGCTTGAAACCTTTATAGCATATTCAGGATTATATTTTTTTATATAGTTGTTTAGACTTCTAGCCCTTGTATTTTCTGCTGATTTAACTTCGATGGGAATTATTTTTCCCTCTTTCATAATAATAAAATCAACTTCCATTGTCCCTTTATTATCTTTCCAATAATACTGAGTGTAACCATTAATATTTAGATGAATATTGACATAATTTTCTGTCATTCCACCTTTAAAGTCGTTAAGTTCCTTAGATAAATATAAAATATCTTCAGGAACTATCTCTTTCTTGGCACATAAAAGACCTATGTCTGATATATAAATCTTAAACGAATCTATATTTTTATAATTTTCTAAAGGCTTTTGTATATCTTCAAGTCCATATATTTTGGAAGTTATTCCTGATAATGTTAACCATTCTATTGCATTTTCAAACTCTGAAGCTCTTCCTCCACTTTTTACAAGTTTATATTGAAACTTTGTATTTTCTTTAGACAGCTGAACAGTTATATTATCATAAACTAATCTTGTTTTTTTAATCTCATTAGTGATATTATACTTGCTCATATCATTTAAGTAGCTAAGAAGTATCATATCTTGTGTATGTCTGACCAACTGATAATTTTCAGTTTCTTTAAACTTACTTACACATTCAGGCATTCCACCAATAACTAGATATTTTCTATAATATTCCATTGCTGTATTATGAAGAACAGCTGGCATAGGACTATCTTCATTAAAAGATTTTTTTATATCTAATACAAGCTCATCTTCTCCCATTGCCATTAAAAACTCTTCCATATCCATAGGATATAGAGTTTTCATATCAACTTTACCTACTGGAAAAGAAAATTGTTGTCTATTTACTGCAATTCCCAATAAACTTCCCGCGACTATAATGTGATATTCAGGAGCTTGTTCATAAAAATACTTTAATGAAGTCAAGGCTCTTTCACAAAGTTGTATCTCATCAAAGAATATAAGAGTTTTTTCTTTTATAATAGTTTGATTGGAAATCCTTGATAAAATAGGAATCAAATAATCAGGAGTTATATTTTCATCAAAAGTTTCTTTTAATCTTGTGTCAGTTTCAAAGTTAAAATAAGCTACATTTTCGTATTCTTGTTTTCCAAAAGTAAGAACAGAATGAGTTTTACCAACTTGTCTTGCTCCTTGTAAAATAAGAGGTTTTCTATATGGACTTTCTTTCCAAGCTTTTAAATATTCAAAAATTTTTCTATACATAAAAACGACACCCTTTTTTATTTTAATTATATCATAAAGCAGAAAAAATGTAAATATACTAATAAAAATAACATTTTTTAAAGTTTATTTTCTTTTGAAATAATCATTTTTTCTTAAAAAAATAATAAAATTACATTTTTAATTTAAAAAACTTGACAAAATTAAAAAAATATGATAGAATTGAACTGCTTAGCAAAGCAAAAGCAGTTCAAAAAATAAAAAACTAAGAAATAAAAATTTTAAAAAATAACACCACTCTATCTTAAATTTTTTTAGTTATTTTTATAATTTTCTTCTTCCTATCATACTCAACTTGTACTTCTCTGTTATTGGGATATATTCCCATGTCATTTAGTATTTTTTTAGAGAGATTTATTCCATACTGTTCAGCAACACCATTTCTTGGCTTTCTATAAGTTAATTTTTTAGACATACTATTTTCCTCCTGTGATTATTATTACACAAGATTGTTTATTGTATATGTATAAAAGGCATAAAAAAACAACAAAGTATCTTTTTATGCCTATTTTTTTATCTAAAAATATATCCTTCTCCTGTTAGTTCTATTTCAAAGTCATATCCTTGGTCAAAACCGTTTCTTTTAAAAAATGGTTTTATTTTTACAAATTTAAAGGCACATATATTTCCCAAGTATAAACATCTTAATTCTCTACAACAGTGAGAGTTTTCATTCATATCTATTAAATCAAGCTCAAAATCATCTAATAATTGTAGCTTTGAATCATTCACAATACAAGGAACATCATATAAAATAATCTCTTTTGGAAATGTTCTTGGTTGTTTAGGATATTTAATACTATCAGCTAACCCTAATAGAGAATTTTTATCGTTTCTATTGTATTTCTTATATCTGTAATATACAGGTCTAAGTAAGCTGTGAACGGTTTGTCTACTAAAGTTTATCAAATTAAACTTGTATTGCGAAAATTCCATTAAAGCCTCATCAAAAGTTACTTTTATATTATTTTCAATTAGATAAAGCATGAAGTTATCAGACAGTTCAAGATAAAAAGTTAATCTCTCTTGGATATATTCTCTTAAATCAATATTGTGGTATGTAAGTATCTGCTTTGCCCAAACTGATTGTGTATTTGGAAAAAATAATTGCTGTAAATCTTCCATACTATAAACTTTATCCCCAAATTTGAAAGCAGATTTTATTCCATTCGATGATTCAATTTTGCAATCAGTATAGACTGAATAAATTCTGCCAGTATTTGTTATATACAGCCCTTCGTTTTTATCCAGCATTTTTATTTCTTCATGGGGAGAGATAAGATTTAGGTAAGTCATTTTATCTCTCACCCCTTACTACTTTTTGTAAGAAATTTGCAATGTCATTTATCTTTTCTATAGTATTCATATAAATAATGTTTGTATCCGTTTCTAAGCCTTTGAGTATATTTTTAACAGTTGAAGAGGCACTGTATTTAGCATTCTCATTTTCCATTGTATTAAATATAGCTTGTCTTAAGAGCTTATAATCATATATAATATTTTTATTACTTAAAATAAAAATCCTATAATTAAAATATGGAAACTGTTTAAAATTCTGTAATAGTCTTGCTAAATTATTTATTTTTTGTGAATAGATTTCATCCAATATATTCTGGTCAAATAAATTATCTAAAGCATATTTAGCAAATTTTATAACGTACTTACTATAAATATCAAATTCTGAGAACTCTATTAAGTCTTTTGTATTTAATCTTAACCTCTTAGAAACTTCTAATCTCATTCTTGAATCAAGGTCTGGGTACTGTGTTGTTATGTCATTATATATTTTAGGCTTTTTACTGTAATAATCTTGCATCTTTGCTGCCTGATTATAAATAGTAACCTTTTTATTGTATCCCCCTACATTTCTAGTGTCTGCAAGAAGTAATGTTTCTATATCATCTTCAAGAAATGAACCAATACTTTTAGGAATAGCTTTATTATTTTTAGTTTTAAAAACCTCTGATACTATTTTATATATATTTTGATAACTATTAAAAGTTTCATCTGTTCCAATATAATATGTAAATGGGATATCTACTTGTGTTATTGATATTCTAACATAATTTAAAAACCATGCTACTAATGTATCTTCTTCTTTATAATTTTTAAAGTTAAGAATATCATTTACAAATCTATGATGAACTTCTTGACACTCTTCAGCTGTTAATATTAAATAAGCATTGGTTCTATCAAAAGCTCTTGGGTAAGATAATCTTACTCCTATTCTATATTCTTGTGGCTTATAAGATATTATATCACAATTTGGAATTTTTTCTAGTTGAAAGAGTAAAAGCTCTATTCCTTGCTCCTGTGATAATAATTCTGGTTTTGTAACAGGATTTACTATTAAATTTAAGTTTACTGTATCAATCATTATGATACCTCCTCTGTATAATATTTTTATTTTTCCCCTTCCCTCGTGTATAGAACACTTCGGGGCTACGGGCTACGAAAGGCAGAGACATGTTTGACATATCAAGTAGATAACCTCACATATTTACTGTGAGGATTTTTTTAAAAGTTTTATTTTATAACGAAATCCTACTATATATGTGTTAAAAATCTGCTTTTTCATAAAAATTAAAATCTGTGTCGTGTTCCCCAGATCAATTACACCGATTTGTTATATAAAAGTGGGAAAAATATATGTATCTATTCACAGAGAATTGTTGTACCTGTATATTTTTTTGCCATAAAAAAAGAGAGGAAAAAATTCCTCTCTCCATTGAAAATTTTTAATTTTAACAATTGTATATGTATAAGATATTAAGTTGAGGGTATATTAATTAAAAACTAGGATTTAAAATTAGTTCCAACATTTTTTCATTTATTTTATCTTTTTGATAAAAATATAAAGATTCCTCAAAATTCATAAGATAAACCTCAATGTGTTTCTCTTTGAAAAATTCCATTTTTATTTTTCCGAGACATCTATTTTCTTCACCAGGGATAATAAAAATATTTTTTATAGTTTCTTTTGTGAAGGAAAATTTAGGATCTTTTAGAAAACTTTCCATATAGACAAATTGTTTTAAAACGTCGTATGATGCGGGAAGATACCCTATAATTTTATCTTTAGTATGAGTATCTAGCTCTTCATCAGTTAGTTCATCAGTATCTTCTGAAGATTGAATATAAATATTATAGTATTTAGCATCAATTACTAGGAAAAAATTTTTATAAATGGTTACAACATCAGGGAGTAATGATTTTCCAACATTAGGATACCCAACTATTTCATATCTAGGTTTTGTAAATGTTTCTATAATTTTGTGATAATCACTAGCTTTATTGTACAAATTGTTAAATAATACTTTACAAATATCTTCCCAAATAGTATGAAAAAATTTTGTCCCATAAAGTTTTGTATCTTCTTCCTTGGAATGAAAATCTTTATTTAATATTATCAAGAAAACCTTTAGTAATTTGATTTTTCTTTGATTAAAAGTTCTTCTTAAAACTTTTTTTAAAAGGAACTTTATTTTATCTTTATTTTCTATATTTATTTCTAGCTGAGTATAAAAATTTAAGTCAGCTTTTTCTATTCCTAAAAAAGAAAGTTCTCTGAAGTACTTACTAGCTTCATTCAGAAGAAATTTATGAATTTCCTGAATGATATTATTATTATCATCAATAGACTCAAAATTATAATAGTTAAGATACAATGGCTTTTTATTTTTGTTTAAATAGCCTGTTTCAACATTTAAAGTATGTTCCCAGTCAATCTCACTATCTCCATTTTCTTCATAAATATCTTTTTTCTCTTTATAAAGTCCGTACTCTAAGAAATCATTTATTAGAAAGTCATAAAGTGAAAAGAGATTAAATTCTTTTTCTTCATCTATACTTTCTAAAGTAAAGAAAGAGAACTCATCAAATTTTTTTGAATTATATTTAACAAGGGTTTCTAAAATTTTTCTAGTGTAACTTTCCCTATTATTTTTATTATATAAAATTTCATCTGAAACACATTTAGGAAGAACAGAAATAATATCTCCATTTGAAAAAATTATCAAACCAACATACCTAAAAAATTTTTTTTTGCTTTTCGAGTTATATTTTAAGATATCTTTTTCTTCAAGAAAATATATTTTATCACTATCCAACTCATTCAAATCATTTAAATCAGAAAGCTCTTTATAGTAGTTGATGTTTATTTTATTTTTCTGAAACATTTTCTTCCTCTTTAAAAAGTTCAGGGAATAAATTTTCGGATAAAATAGTATTTAATTTTTTATAATAATCATCTAGTTCAGAGTTATCATTTGAAAGAGCTTCATAAATTTTAGAAAATGTTTTTATATCATCTTTGAAAATTTCCTTTTTTATTCTAGGATAATGTCTTAGTAAATCGTCAAAAATATACATTAAAACTTTTTCAACAAAAATATTTTTGTCAAGAGCATATGTATCTTCAGAAACTAGTATAGTAAAATCATTAGGCGAAATAAAGAAAGGAGATATAAGTCTATCTTCTGTTATATTATACTCTTGTAATTTATTATTAATAGTTTTTCTAAAAGTATTCCATTCTAAATTATAAATTTTATTTTGTCCCACAATGAGTTTAATATTTTCTCTTTGTTTTTCAAATTCTTTCTCATTTTTATTTAGACTAATATATTCAAACTTCCATCTTCTTTTAAAAGCTGTGTCTAGTGGTTGAACTCCTTCGTCTGCTGAGTTCATAGTAGCCCAAATATACAAATTATTAGGAATATATAGTCCTTTTTCTTTTATTTCCTCTAAAATATCTTCTCTATCTTTTAATTCAATCTCTAAGAATTTAAGTTGCTCTTCTGATATAGAGACAGGATATCTGCTTTTTCCTGAATTATCCCTATCTAGTAATTGGAAAATATTTCCAAAAACTTTATCAGCTTTAGCTCTATTTATTTCTTCTACAACCAAACAGAAATTATTTTCAGAATTTCTTAATGCCTGAACTAATTGTTGCATAAAAGGTCCTGGAACATAAGAATACCCTATATCGTTCCCTTCGATAAGAGTCGGTTTATACATTCCAACAAATTGTCCATAAGTGTAACCATCATAGAAAGTAACTCTTTTTATATTATCTCCAAAGTATTTTTTCGTTTGTTGACTTAAACTGTAACTTTTTCCAGTTCCTGGAGCTCCATAAACTATTTTTTGATAAGGTAAGAAAGTATTATGTTTATTACTTTTTTCTACGCTATCTGCATTTTGCTCTGAGGTAAGATAAAAAGAATATGATTGTTGATTATCTAATAAAGAAATATCTTTTGGAAGATTACATTTTTTTATTAAAGAATCAATATTATATTTTCTGTTAAAGATTAGATTTTTAGTTCCCTTATCATAATCAAAAAATTTACTATAACCAAGATAAGTAAATAATTGATTTATTGATTCATTTGCTGTCTCTTCTTTAACAGTATCTAACTTAAAAGATTTAATATTTTTAACTTCTGTTTTTGGTAAAATAAAGATATTATTATTTTTTAAATAGAAAAGTACTTCTTTTAGTATATTTATAACTTTAGAATCTATTACCTCTACAAAATTTAATAAAACTTTAGAAAGATATTCTTCGGGAGAAATTTTTAATTCAGAAATATCTATAGCTAGGTCAGATAATTTATAATTTTCTCCACTGGTATCAGAAATAACTCCAAATTCAAGTAAAAAAGTATAGAAAGATTTAAATTGTTTATCAGAACCGTTATATGTTCCAGAACTACCTTCTTCCACAAACTCTAAAAAATTTTTAATTTTTTTCATAGTTTCTTCTTTTGTATTTGAATTTTTTACAGCTAAAACAAAAGCTAAAATCCATTCTTTTTTTCTAGTTCTTACTTGAACGTCAAATTTTAAAATATTACATTTTTTCAACCCATAAAAAAACACCTCACAATTTGTAGAATTTTAAAAACTCATAAATAGCCTTAGCTAATTCAAAAGAAAATTTTGGTGGAACAGCATTTCCTATCATTTTGTAGTTAGCCCCCTGAGAAGAAATAAATTCAAAATCATCGTCAAAAGATTGTAATCTGGCAGCTTCTCTAACGGTAATACTTCTAGCTTGATTAGAATCAGGATGAATAAACCTCCAACCATCTTTATTTAAATGGGCTATTATTGTTGTACTAGGCTCATTTTTCTTTAGAACATGATATCTGTGTACATTTGTTTTATTTCCTGTTCTTTCAAAATATAATTTATTCATGGCTTCTGCAGTTTTATATTTATTTATTCCTAATTCTATATCTAAAGCTAATTCTTTAAAAATCATTATGTCCCTTTTATTATGATATCTTGGAGAGTGATTGCTTATTTTACCAGAGCTTTCTGTATGAGATTTTTTATTAATTTCCTCTTTTAATGGAAATAGTTTATCTAAATCTCCAATAGCCTCAGATAAAGTCATTTTTTTGCAGACTTTATATTTATTTAAAAAAATTGTGTAAAAATTTTTTACAGCTTCCTCTGGATTTTCAAAATAAGACTTATTAACTCCCAAAATAATAACTCTTTTCCTAATTTGTGGAACACCGAAATCAGATAAATCTAATAATGCAATTTTTTTCAAGTCATTTGTGATGTGATATCCAATTTTTTCTATTTCTTCATATATTAAATCTGTTACTTTTTTATCTCCAGGCTTTGCACTTAGTATTCCTGGTACATTTTCAAAAATAAATACTTTAGGTTTATATTTTTTAACTACTTTTAAATAACTTTCAAACAAAAAATTTCGATAATCATTTTTCATATTATTTTCATCTCTTGCTCTTCCTGCAACGGAATATGCTTGACATGGAGGTCCACCTATTATTATATCTATTTTATTATCTACAGAATTAGCAAGGAAATCTAGTCCTTTATTATCAGGATATTTGCTATCATTTGTCCAACCATTAAATAACTGATCAGTTAGTTGAATATCCATTAGGATACACTTTTCATCTACATTTTTTATATTCCATTTTTTTCTTAATCTATTTTTTAAATTATTTAATGGATCTTTTTCCCATTCTACAGAAGCTACAGGGTTATAGAAATTTGTTTTCATAAATCCATCTAATAAACCACCACAGCCAGCAAATAAATCTATTAAATTATACTTCATCGTTGTTTTTTCCTCTTAAATATTTTAATATTTCCTTACCTAAGTAGAATCCTAATAATGGTGGAACGGCATTTCCAACTTGTTTATACTGTTGGGATTTATTTCCTATAAAAATAAAATTATCAGGAAAAGATTGTAATCTAGCATTTTCTCTAACAGTAGGGATTCTGTTATATTTATAATGGAAATGAGTCCTATGACCAGTATTAATTGTTAAAGAAGGTTTTTTACTATGATATCTAGTCAATAACTCATTATATTTAGCATTTTCTTTATATTCTTTACAAATAGGGTCATTATCTGGTAAAGACTTAAATGTTCCACCTTCAGGAACATGTGAAATTAAATAAATGGTCTTTTCAGTATGAGAACTTTTAACATGATTATATAATTTTTCTGTATTTCCTCTCATTTGTATTTGATATTTTGTTTTAGGCTCACAAGAATACTCGCCTATATTTTCGCCCATGTCATTTTCTAAACTTGGTAAGTCACTGATGGCATCTTCACAAGAAATATAATTTTCTTCATTTAATATAGGAGTAGGATATTTAAATTCTTCTTTTGAATCTAAAAGTCCAACAAAGAATAATCTTTTTCTTATCTGAGGGATACCATAATCTGGGGCGTACAATACTTGTGGTTCAGTCATAGTATATCCTAAATTTCTAAAATCTTCTAATATTCTTTTTTTTGCATTTCCATTGTATAAAGTGGCTAAACCAGGAACATTTTCTAAAAGTACAACTCTAGGTTTAATACTAGAAGCTAATTCTACCATTCTTTCATACAATTTATTTCTATCATCAGCTTCTTTTCTTTTTCCAGCTAATGAAAATCCTTGGCAAGGGGGTCCACCTATTAAAACATCTATTTTATTTTCTTGAGCTTGTTTTATTAGTTCAATCATATTTTCGTCTTTGAATAAATCTAATTTTAGAGCTTTTGCTCCTTTGTGATTTTTTTCAAAAGTTTTTAAAGCGGCTTCATCAAAGTCAACACCTAATACAACATCATATCCAGCGTCAATAAAACCTTTTGATAATCCACCAGCTCCACAAAACATATCTAAAACTTTATATTTGCGTATCATTTTTTTGTGTTATCTCCTAACTATTTTTATATATAATTCTATCATTTATTTTAAAGTTTTAATAGTATTTTTTTTATATTTATAATAAAATTTTCTTTTCATAAATTAGGATAAAAAAACTAAGGCACAAAATATTTATATTTCATACCTTAGTTATGTCTAATGAGAATAGTACCCACTTATTAAATCTTCTATGTCCTCATAGGTGTTGTAATGTAAGTATTCGCTCTTTTTGTAAAATTCAAATAGTTCTGCTAAACTCATTTTATCGAATATTTTATCTTCCTTAAATTCCAAATACTCATATATAGTCTTATAAAAGTGAATTGTAAATACCTCTTCAAATATTTCTTCTTTAGATAGTAAAAGAACTTCCTTTCGGAAGTCCTCATACTCTTTCTTTATTCTTTCAAAATTCTTATTCATCTCTTCTCCTAACTTGCTAATAATTTCTCACAACTTTTTACAATATCAACATCATTAGATTTATCTCTAAGGTACTTAATATAGTTTACATCATTTTTATAAATATCCTTTAGAGTATGACCTTTATACTTTCCAAAGTTTACCACAATATCTTGGTAATCATTCTTAGGAACTTCAATAGTATCTTTTTTGGTATTATCCTTTGGAGTATCTTTATTCAGTTGTAGTTTTGGTGTTTCAGCAAATACAAATCCTTTTCCTTGAGGTTTGATAGCATACCAACAATTTCTAGCATTATATAAGTATCTTCCAATACCAAATCCACTACTTGCAACTCTTTTAAAAGCATTTGAAATTCCACCTTTTACTGATTCATAGTCTGTTATACTAGCTCCATCTTCTTTAGAAATCCATTCATCATTTATCCTAATTGATAAAGTACATAAGAATCCACCTTGTATTTCTTTGTATGATACTTTCCAGTTTTCAATACCAACTACTTCATCAAGTCTATTTTGTATAGCTCTTGCTTGTACATAAGCTAAAGCTAGTCCCATAGTCTTATCTGTGTTTGTTGCTCCAACTCTAAATTCTAAATCATTCTCATCAAAATGTTCTCTTAGTTTTTCTAATAAGTTATTCATAAAGTTACCCCCCTTTTTAATATTCTCTAGGATATAGAATAGTCCAATGTTCTCCAACGATTGGGTCTATGCCTTTGATAGCCCATACAGTTTCACTTTTATTATTAGTATAGCTTAGATTTATTTTCTTTTCTCTTTCAGGGATTTCTTGCTTATTAATGATAGAATTATCCTTTATATCAAATATTTGAAACTCATTAAAGTTCTCTTCTTCCTCGTAAGCTCTAATTGTTTCTGCTATGACTACCAAATTTCTTAAATCTAACTCTTCTCTTATTCCTTTACTTACTAATATCTCTGACATTTTTTTATTCCTCCATTTATTTTTTACAGTTTTTTATAATCCTAAAATTATCTCTTGGATTCCTCTTTTTTCTTCATTCCCATAAATAATTTTCTCCATTATTCCTAGAACTTTCTCAAAGGATTTTTCAATATCCACTCCTCTTCTGTATGATGAAAGATATTTATATGTTCCTGATACATCTAAATTAAAATGAGTTCCAAATATCAATGCTCCTAGTTCTGCTTCAATCTCTGCTTTACTTTTTGATAGCTTTTCCTTTTCATCAAAGTGGCAATTATAATGGATAAATTCGTGTATCATTGTAGCTGACATATCTATTCTATTACCTGATTTTTTTATATAAATAGTTTTTCCATCTGTTTGACCTGCAATCCCTTCATCAAAGAAAGTCTTTTTTAATTCTATTGGTGCATATTGCTCTATACATTTTTTAACAGCTCTATAAAGTTTCATTGGTGTATACTCAAATTTATCAGATGTTTTCATCTCCACATCTATACTTGGTATTTCTACTGCTTTTTCTGTTTCTTCTACTTGAGATTTATCAAATACATTTACAGGTCTATATCCATAAACCTCTTCATTTTCTTTTTCATTTTTTATTACTCTTCTAATAAGAGGAACTAGAATTGATATAGCTTTACTTCCTTTTTTTACTCTATATCCAAGCTCATTCCATTTTCTTATGCCTGCCACAAGTGTTGCATTGGGATTTTGTTTATAGATAAGGATTGTATTTCTTATGCTGTAATCATAGAAATTATTTTTTCTAAAAGATATAAATCTTTTAAGCTCTTCTGAGTTCTGTAAGAAATCCTCTATTTTCTCGTCTATTCCATTTTTTAAAATTATCATTTTTTCATCCATCATTTATTATCACTCCTTTTGAAATTACTTTCCCATTAAAATCACTCTCATATCCATTAGTCAGTTCTTTAAGCTCTTTTATTATTTCTATCATCTTATTTGTAGTGAATAGCTTTCTACCATTCTCACTCCTTTAAGTTCTCCATTAGCTTTTATATATTCTTTTATCTTTTCCTTATCAGGCTTTCTTTCTTCTATCACTCTGATAAATTCTTCAGGAAGAGCTGTTTCATCATATACATCTACCTTAAGAGGATTCTTTCTTATTCCATAACTTCCTAAGTCTGTTTCTATCTTTTTCACTTCAAGAACTTGTAGAGTATTTACAAGGTAACTTTTAAGTCTTTCTATTTTATTAGCTTTTACTTCACTAACTTTTTTAAGTCTATCTGCTTCCTCTTTAGCCATTTTACTTTGAGCTTTCAAGTCTTGAATGTATTTTAAAAGAGATGAGCTTTTATTCTTTAGCTCATCTCTTAAAAACATCATAACTTCTGCATAGTTCTCTTGGTCTAAATCACTACCCTCACTCTCTAAAAATATGTCCAATGTATCAATCATTCCTTGTTTAATCTCATAAAGTTTTAATCCTTCCATTTTCATCATCTCCTATTTGTCATTTAAAATATCATCTAATGCCTTCAAAGCTGTTCCAATAACTATTAAAGATCCACCAAGTATTCCTAATTCCATTATTTATACCTCCTTTTTATTTTTCTTATTTTGCATATTGACAAATTTATAAAATGTTGAATGCTTTAAGTTTAAGATTTTTTTTGCTTCAACAGCAGTTATTTCACGATTTTTCCATTTTTTGTATATAAATTCCCAGTTGTCAGGTAGTTTTATTGGCTTTCTACCCTTGTATTTACCGTGTAGTTTAGCTAAAGCAATACCCTCAGCTTGTCGTTCTAATAAATTTTCTCTTTCAAATTCATTGATAGCTCCTATTAAAGAGAGCATAAGCTTTCCAGTAGGTGTACTTGAATCAATATTTTCTTTAAATGAAACCAAAGTAACTTTCTTAATTTTTAATAAATCAATTATTTTTAAGAGATCTTGAAGAGATCTAGCTATTCTTGATAAGTCATGGACAAAAATAGTATCTCTCTCTCTTACAAAATTTAACATTGCTTGAAGCTCTGTTCTATCTGTAATATTTTTTCCAGATATTTTTTCTATAAAAATTTTCTCGATATTATTTTCTTTCATTTTTTGTAATTGTCGTTCTTCATTTTGGGCAATAGATGATACCCTTACATAACCAACTTTCATATTTTCTCCTTCTTGATATTTGTGTGTGAATAGAGTATACTTTAAATAAAGACATAAAATTTTATTTAAAATAACGGCTGAGCATATTTTTGTACATAGTTTTCATACAAGTATTTATATTTGAGTTCAGATGTACATTAATGAAAATATAGATATTTTTTATTTTGCCAATGTCCTTGATTTTATTGAGATAAATAGGGAAAAACAGCAGACTTTTTTGCTTAAAGCAAAAGTTTATACAACCATGTCCTTGTGGGTTCTATTTTGAAGGAGATAAATGCAATTGCTCTCAACATGAGGTTACTAAATATATGAAAAAACTTTCAGGTCCTATTATGGATAGAATAGATATTCATATTGAGATGAGAAGATTGTCAGAAGATGAGCTTATGAATAGTTCAGTTGCAGAAAGTTCAGAGGAGATTAGAAAAAGAGTTATAAAAGTTAGAGAGATTCAAAGGGAAAGGTTTGGAAATGATGAAACCTTAAATAGCAATATGTCCTCTTCAGATATAAAGAAATATTGTAAGATTTTACCAGAGGATAGAGAGTATTTTAAAAGTGCTATTCAGATATTAGGAATTTCAGCTAGAGGTTATGATAAAATTTTAAAAACAGCAAGAACAATAGCTGATTTAGATGATAGTATTGAGATAAAGCGTTTCCATCTGATGGAAGCTCTTTCATTTAGAAGGAAATAAGATAATTTAAAATAGAAAAAGCTATTACAAACTAACTCTTTTGTTAATTTGCAATAGCTTCTATTTTTATCTCATAACATTCATATAATAAGCTATATTAGCATTTTTATCTTTTCTTCCTTTAATTTTAGAAGTAGGACAACTCATTATAGCTGTTACTCCAGGACCATGTCCAGCTTTTATACAATCACTGTGAACTACAACTCCAATAGTAACAGATCCTTTTAAGTAATCTCTACCAAAGCAGTTATTACAATCTTGAAGAAGAACTATATCTCCAAATCTTAAATCATTGATACCATATTTTTCATTAGCTTCTTTATCTCCAGTCATAATATCATAGTCTCCAGAGAAAGCTGTTGAACTTCCAACTCCAGATCCCATTAAATATGGTGGTATCTCTGTAGCTACTGGAACTTCTAAGCATCCATCTTCAGTAACTCTAATATCCATTTTTTCTAAAAGCTCTGGATCTATATTCATACAAACAACATCATCAAATCCTTCAATTTTTAATCCTTGTCCAAAAGCTTTAATTAAAATTTTATCATCTATATTTAATTTTTCTAAAGTTTCATCAGCAAAATATACTAATGTATGCTCAATACCACCATGTCCACCAGTTACAAAACCAGTAGCTCCTTTAGCATCACCAGACATAACCTTAGCTTCATTTCCTATGCAACCAAGTACCATAAGAGCATTATTTTCATTTGTATTTTCATTTCTAACACTTACACCAGGCTCAACATGATCTCCAACCCATTTCATACAAGAATCTCCAACTTTTACATTGTATGAAATTCCTCCAGTAGCAGGAAGTATCATAGGCATCCCATCTCTAGAAATTCTATAAGGCGAAGCTATAATTGGACTGTGAACTTTTCCACCAACTGATTGTTTAACTAAAAATTCTTTATTTGTTTTTATCATCTTATCCTCCTAAAATATTTTTAGTAATTCTCTAACATATTTTAATATATATTTTTTTTAATGTAAAGAAAAATAGGATAATTTGACATCTCTTCAAATTATCCTATTTCCTAAAACTATATATTAAAACATCTTGGGGAAAGATTTTATATTGTTAATATACCAATAATATGTGACAATTATGTTACAAATAAGTTGAAAAAATTGACAAAAAATCTTTTTTAGAATACTCTTATATTATAGGGGTGATGTTTATGGAAAATATTAAGTTAGTTGTGATTATTCAATGTGCTATTGCTAAAAGAAGATGTAGTGGTTTCTATTGTATGGATTGTTTATACAAAAGAAAGGGAGGGTTTGTAAATTACCCAAAAGAAAAAAATATTCAATATATGATGTTTGAATGTGGTGGGTGTTGTGGTAAAGAGATCTCTAGTCTTTTAGGACATCTTTCAAGAAAATTGAAAGAAGATGACGAGATAAAAAGAGATGAAGTTGCAATTCACTTAGCTTCATGTATGGTTACAGATAATCACCATTATGATAGGTGTCCTCATATAGATTATATCAAACAAATAATAGATAAACAGGGATATAAAAATATTGTTGAGGGAACTTTATTTGCCAGAATAAGTGAGAAAAAAAGAAAATCAGGAGAATATAGTTCATATTTGGTAGATAAGTAAAAAAATTTTTTCAATTAAATCCTTTTTCCGTTGTAAAAAGTCATATTTTTTGATATAATAAAATAATATTTCAAAGTTGTTCAGAAACTATTCACATAAATAAAAAAATCAGGAGGAAGAAAATGAAGTGTGTTATTACTGTATTTGGTAAGGATAAAGTAGGTATCATTGCTAAAACTTGTGCTTATTTATCAGAGGTAAATATAAATATCCTTGATATTTCTCAAACTATTGTAGATGGATATTTTAATATGATGATGATAGTTGATATTTCTAAAATATCAAAACCTATGGAAATAGCTGCTGAAGAGCTTAAAGGAATAGGAAAAGAGCTAGGTGTTATTGTATCAATGCAACATGAAGATATCTTCAATTGTATGCACCGTATCTAATTATTAAAAAAGGGTTTATAGGAGGAAAATTAATATGATTTCCAGAGTGGAGATTCAAGAAACTAATAGAATGATAGCTGAAGAAAATCTTGATGTACGTACTATAACTATGGGTATTAGTCTGATAGATTGTGCTGATCCAGATATAAATAAATTCAATGAAAATATATATAAAAAAATAACAACTTATGCTAAAGACTTAGTAAAAGTTGGAGATGAAATTGCAAAACATTTTGGAATACCAGTTGTAAACAAAAGAATATCTGTAACTCCTATTGCAATAGCAGCAGCAGGATGTAAAACAGATTCTTATGTAAGTATTGCTAAAACTTTAGATAAAGCTGCTGAAGCTTGTGGAGTTAACTTTATAGGAGGTTTCTCTGCTCTTGTACAAAAAGGGTGTACTCCTTCTGATAGAATCCTTCTTGATTCTATCCCTGAAGCTCTTGCAGTAACAGAAAGAGTTTGTTCATCTGTTAATATAGGAACTTCAAGAAATGGTTTAAATATGAATGCAGTTAAAAAAATGGGAGAGATTATAAAAGAAACTGCTGAACTTACAAAGGATAGAGATAGTATCGGTTGTGCTAAATTTGTAGTGTTCTGTAACGCTGTTGAAGATAACCCATTTATGGCTGGAGCATTCCATGGTGTTGGAGAAGCTGACTGTGTAATCAATGTTGGAGTTAGTGGACCTGGAGTTGTTAAAAAAGCTCTTACAGAAGTTAGAGATGCTGATTTTGAAACTCTTTGTGAAGTAGTTAAGAGAACTGCATTTAAAATAACAAGAGTTGGACAATTAGTTGCTCAAGAAGCTTCAAAAAGATTAAATGTTCCTTTTGGAATTATAGATCTATCATTGGCACCTACTCCTGCTGTTGGAGATAGTATTGCAGAGATATTCCAAGAGATGGGATTAGAACAAGCTGGAGCACCAGGAACAACAGCTGCACTTGCTATTCTTAACGACAACGTTAAAAAAGGTGGAGTTATGGCATCTTCATATGTTGGTGGATTAAGTGGAGCCTTCATCCCTGTAAGTGAAGACCATGCTATGATTGAAGCTGCAGAACTAGGAGCACTTACATTAGAAAAGCTTGAAGCTATGACTTGTGTATGTTCTGTTGGACTTGATATGATTGCTATTCCTGGAAATACATCAGCAGCAACTATTTCAGGAATTATAGCTGATGAAGCTGCAATTGGAATGGTAAATAATAAAACAACTGCTGCTAGACTTATTCCAGTTGTTGGAAAAGATGTAGGAGATCAAGTTGAATTTGGTGGACTTTTAGGATATGCTCCAATAATGGCTGTTAATAAATTTAGTTGTGAAAGATTTGTTAACAGAGGGGGAAGAGTTCCTGCTCCTATCCATAGTTTTAAAAACTAATTTTAAAAGATTTATAAATGCTGAAAAGAGAGTTTTCTCTTTTTGGCATTTTTTATTTATTAAACTATAATTTATCTAGCTAAGCTAGGTTCTCTAATATATCGTTAGTTTTACAGCAAAGTTCCTTTGCATTAGCGATTATTAGTCAAGTTTAGTTATCTCTATTTCTTTTAAATATCAGCTAAATTCCATGTCAAAGAATAAAGAGAGAGTAA
>ERZ838839.507-NODE-507-length-49733-cov-5.258746_pt1 | contig 49733 bp, 43 predicted proteins | sample MGYA00519909_ERZ838839 | MGnify/ENA primary metagenome ERZ838839 (study PRJEB31850, sample SAMEA3708843) | human gut metagenome | biome: human gut; feature: human-associated habitat; material: faeces | place: China | collected 2014 ... | reverse complement strand
TACGAGAGCCCGAGCGTCAAGCGCCGCAAGAAGTCTGAGGCCGCCCGCAAGAACCGCAAGAAGTATTACTAAGAATCACAAACCCCCGCGCCGATTCGGCGCGGGGGTTTGTTGCATCCCGGGAAGGGCTTGTGTCAGGATTCCATCTCTCCCCTGGCCCACGCCATGAGGGCGGGCAGGGTGCAATCCTTCCCCAGCAGGGCCCGCTCCTCCGGCTCCAGCTTGGGGAGCAGGGACTGGCGGGCGGCCGTATATTGGCCGCTCCTCCGGCAGTGGGCCAGCCGCAGGGCAAAGAAGGCCGCCTTTTGGAGGGCGGGGAGGGCCGCCTCCGGCTGGGCGTCAAAGAGGGCGGTGTGGCAGGCGGCATGGTAGAGGGCGGAGGCCGCCGCCCGAACGGCCTCGTCCAGCGTCTCCTTCCCCATGGGGGGCAGCAGTTCCTCCAGAGAGCCGTAGACCGGGAGGGTGTCCAGCCTGAGCTGGAGGGCGTCGAAGGCGGGCCAGGCAGCCAGGGCCGCCCGGTCGCAGAAGAAGCCGCAGGCCCGGTCAGCGAAGGGCATCTTCTCCAGCACACCCCGGCAGGCGGCCAGCTCCGCCGCCCCCAGCGCGTCCAGCACCACCACCAGATCCACGTCGCTCTCCGGCCCAGCCTCCCCCCGGCCGAAGCTGCCCTGGATGCCAACAAAGGCCACCCGGCCGGGCAGGGCCTCCAGCAGCGGCGGGAGAAAGGCGTCCATCCACGGTCTCCAATCCATTGCTCTGTCCTCCTTTTTTATTTTGAAAGGACAGTATAGCAGAAAACGCCCCGACGGACAAGGGCTACTTCAACAGCTCGGGAAGGAGATCATCCACCTGAGGATAGGCCAGCACGGCGCTGGAGATGCCCAGATTGCGGGCCACCTGGAGCTTCTTGCGGATGGAGCCTGCGTCGTCGAACAGAACGAAGTGGGCCCCGTTCTGCCGGGACATGTAGGTGAAGTAGTGGGCGCACAGCTCGCTGGAGAAGAACACCGACGGAGCCCGTTCCTCCAGCCGCTGGCGCAGCTCCTCCCGGGTGAGGGGCATCCCCTGGCCGGTGGGGGAGGGGAGAAAGAAGTCCTCCGCCACCCGCTCCACCGCCAGGGCCACCCGGGCCGCGCCGAAGCGCTCCACCGCCTCCTGAAGGCGCTGCTGGAGGGAGCCGCCGGACAGGGCGGAGGGGATGAGGGCGATGGCGGAGTCGGAAAAGGGGGCGTAGGCCTCGGTCACGTAGAGGGGCCAGCCCCGCTTTTTGGTCAGCTCGCCCAGCGTGCGCACCGCCTGGGCCAGCACCTGGAGGGGATGGCCCTCAAAATCGCAGAGAATACCGTCATACCCTCGGGCCATGCACTCCCGCAGCACCTCCTGGCAGAAGGGCCCGGCCTCGCCGCGGCCGTCGAAGCCGGTGTTGTCAATGACCATCAGGCCGCCCCGCACCGATACCGGGATGCTGGCCCGGAACAGGTGGGGCCCGCCCCCCACCCGGTAGGCAACGTGGGCCACTGGGAGGCCGAAGCGCAGGGCGGCCCGGCACTGGTCGGGCGGCGCGGTGAGAAGAAGCTTCATGCTGGTTTGCATATCTTAGGTACCCCCTTGTCCAAGTTCTGAAAAACGTGGTATAATCACTTATATGCGGACAAGACGGAGAATAGAAGAGGTGAAACCATGGCGCTTCCCATCCTGGCCCACTGGGCGGGCCGGAGCATTTTCGACATCGAGCCCGCCGCCCTGGCCCGGCGGGGCATCCGCCTCCTGCTAGCCGATCTGGACAATACCCTGGCACCCTATGGGGAACCGGAGCCCACACAGGCGGTGAGGGACTGGGCGGCGGCCCTGGGAGAGCAGGGGATCACCCTCTTTGTGCTCTCCAACAACCGGCACCCGGAGCGGCCCCGCCGGTTTTCCCAGGCGCTGGGCGTGCCCTTCCTGGGCCACGCGGGCAAGCCGAAGCCGGGGGGCTTCCGGCGGGCCATGGAGCAGATGGGCTGCACGCCGGAGCAGACTGCCATCGTGGGGGATCAGCTCTTTACCGACATTCTGGGCGGGCGGAACGCCGGGGTGTTCACTCTGCTGGTGGAGCCTATCCGCCTGGCGGGCAATCCGGGGCGCTACCTGCGCTACGGAGCGGAGTGGCCCTTCCGCATGTGGAGCAAAAGGAGGACAAAACCGTTATGAGCGCAATCTTCGGCCCGGCGGGCAACGCCGAGTCCTTTCCTTATAAATCCTCGGCAGACGCCCCCCGCTGGCTGGCGGAGCTGGGACTGGACTGCTATGAGTACCAGTGCGGCAAGGGGGTCAATGTCCGGGAGGAGACCGCCAGGAACATCGGCGCGGCGGCGGTGGCGGCGGGCATCCGCCTGTCCCTCCACGCCCCCTACTTCATCAACCTGGCAAACCCCGACCCCGAGAGCCTGCAAAAGACCATCGGTTACATCACCGCGGCTTGTCAGGCGGCGGACTGGATGGGGGCGGGCCGGGTGGTCATCCACTCCGGCGCGCTGATGAAGCGTACGCGGCGGGAGGCCCTGGACATCGCCCTGCGCTCCCTGAAAGCGGTGATAGCCGCCTGCGACGACGCCGGCTATGGACACATCGCCCTGTGCCCCGAGACCATGGGCAAGATCAACCAACTGGGGGATCTGGACGAGGTGCTGGAGCTGTGCACCCTGGACGAGCGGCTGGTACCCTGCGTGGACTTCGGCCACCTTTACGCCCGCTCCCTGGGGGAGCTGGAGGGGACTGCGGCCTGCGCGTCCATGCTGGACCGCATCGAGGCGGTGCTTGGGGCGGAGCGGGCCGGCGCCTTCCACAGCCACTTCTCCAAGATTCAGTTTACCCCCAACGGGGGCGAGAAGATGCACCTGACCTTCGCCCAGGACGACTTCGGGCCCGACCCCGCCCCCCTCATGGCGGAGGTGGCCCGCCGGGGCTGGAGTCCCACCTTCATCTGCGAAAGCGCAGGCACCCAGGCGGAGGACGCGCTGACTATGAAAAAGCTGTATCAGGCATGTCAGAAGTGAGGGGATGGGGCGCTTTCGCAGGGGCCCCGCGGAGCGGGGCGGCGCTTTGCGCCGTACAAGCGTTTTCCCGAAGGGAAAACCTTGATGCCGGGCGAATTCAGTTCGCCCGTGCAGATGAAGGGGCCGGGGCCCCCGGCGGGCCTTGGCCCGCTGGGGCAAGCGCAGGCACCCAGGCGGAGGACGCGCTGACCATGAAGCGGCTGTACCAGGCCGCCTGCGGCTGACGGCGGGCGGTGCGGGTATCCGCCATTTACGTGAGAGAACTATACAGATTGCATGTAATAGAAGGGAAGGTTTTACCATGAATCATCTGAAACAGATTGCGGCCAGGCTGCCGGAATATGGCCTCGATGCCATGCTGCTCAACAGCGAGCCCGGGGAATACTATGCCGTGGGCTTCCACGGAGAGGGCAATGTGGTGGTGACGGCGCAGGGGTGCTTTTACTTCACCGACTCCCGCTACATTGAGGCTGCCAATCACCTCATCACCGGCGCGGAGATCGCCATGACCGGCCGCAGCCGCAACTACCGGGCTATGGTGCAGGAGGTCGTCGACCGCTGCCGCATCCGGAAGCTGGGCTTTGAGGAGGGCTATCTGTCGGTGGCGGACTATAACCTCTGGAAGGAGGGCCTCACCGCCGAGCTGGTGCCCGCTCAGAAGCTGGTGGACGCCCTGCGGGCGGCCAAGGACGACGGGGAGATCGCCCTGATGACAAAGGCCCAGGAGATCACCGACCGCGCCTTTTCCGAGATCCTGAAGTTTATCCAGCCCGGCATGACCGAGCAGGAGATCGCGGCCAAGCTCCAGTACGATATGCTTCGCTTCGGTGCGGAGAAGATGAGCTTCGACCCCATCGTGGTTTCCGGCCCCAACGGCAGCCTGCCCCACGGCATCCCCAGCGCCAAGCAGGTGCAGCAGGGCGAGTTCATCACTATGGATTTCGGCTGCAAGTACGGCGGATACTGCTCCGACATGACCCGCACCGTGGCCCTGGGCGAGCCCACCGGGGAGATGCGGAAGGTCTATCAGACCGTGCTGGAGGCCCAACTGGCGGGCATCGCCGTGACAAAGGCCGGCGTGCCCGGTAAGAGCATCGACGCCGCCGCCCGCAAGGTCATCGAGGACGCGGGCTACGGGGAGTATTTCGGCCACGGCTACGGCCACAGCCTGGGCATCGAGATCCACGAGTCCCCCAACGCGAACACTCGGGAGGAGACTTTGCTGCCTGTGGGCGCCGTGGTGTCCGCCGAGCCGGGTATCTACCTGCCCGGGAAATTCGGCGTCCGCATTGAGGACGTGACGGTTTTGACCGCCGACGGCTGTATGGTCCTCACCAAATCCCCCAAAGAGCTGATTATTCTGTAAAAACCCTTGCAAATAAGGGAAGAATGGGGTAAAATAGCGTAGCTGAATTTTGAGAAACCTTATTTTGGAGGATGAATACCAATGCCTACGATTACTGCCAGTGATTTCCGGAACGGCGTGACCTTCGAGATGGACGGTCAGGTGATGCAGGTGGTGGAGTTCCAGCACGTGAAGCCCGGCAAGGGCGCGGCCTTTGTGCGCACCAAGATGAAGAACGTCATCACCGGCGGCGTGACCGAGACCTCCTTCAACCCCACCGCCAAGTTCGAGCAGGCCTATGTGGAGCGCAAGGACATGGAGTACAGCTACAACGACGGCGATCTGTACTACTTCATGGACCCCGAGACCTACGATCTGGTACCCATCGGCGCCGAGCTGCTGGGCGACAACTTCCGCTTTGTGAAGGAGAACATGGTCTGCAAGATCAACTCCTATAAGGGCAAGATCTTTGCGGTGGAGCCCCCCACTTTTGTGGAGCTGGAGATCACCGAGACCGATCCCGGCTTCCGCGGCGACACGGCCACCAACGTGACCAAGCCCGCCACCCTGGAGACCGGCGCTGAGATCAAGGTGCCCCTGTTCATCAACCCCGGCGACAAGATCAAGATCGACACCCGCACCGGCGAGTATCTGGAGCGCTGCAAGGCCTGATCGCCTGCCGGACTTCTGCGGAGGCGGAAGGGCATCGGCGGGTGTCGGGGGCCCCGCGCAGCGGGGCGCGCCTCCGGCGCACACAAGGGTTTTGCCGGAGGCAAAACCTTGGCGCAAGGCGGAATTCAGTTCCGCCTTGCAAATGAAATCAAAGGGTTCCCGCGCAAAGTGTGCTTTGCGTGGGACTCACCCGCACCGGCGAGTACCTGGAGCGCTGCAAGGCGTAAGCGCCCGAACGCCCTGGAACAGGCGCACAGCGAACCGCGCAGACGAAAAAGCAGTTGTGCCGTAGGCGCAAGATGTTTTTTGCGGAGCGGTAAGCAGTGTGCCGTCGCGGAGGGTGTGAGGCGTGATAGCTGACGCTGTAAAGGCGCATCGTTTTGTGAAGGCCCTTTGGGCCGCCTGTGAAAAGGAGATTATTATGACTATTTCTGAGAAGGTCGCGTATCTGAAGGGTCTGGCCGAGGGCCTGGATCTGGACACTGCCAAGTCCAAGGAGGGCAAGCTCATCTCCGTAATGATCGGCATCCTGGAGGAGATCGGCATGTCCATCGAGGATCTGGAGGAGAACACCGTCGCCCTGGGCGAGGAGATCGACGCCATCTCCGACGACCTCTCCGACGTGGAGAAGGCCGTGTTTGACGAGGATGACGACGACGATGACTGCTGCTGCGGCGACGAGGACGACGATTTTTTTGAGGTGGACTGCCCCAACTGCGGCGACACCCTGATGATCGACGAGTCTGTCCTGGAAGAGGGCGTGATTCAGTGCCCCGGCTGCAAGCAGAAGTTTGCGCTGGATCTGTCCGACGACTGCTGCTGCGGGGACGGAGACGAGGATGGCTGTGGCTGCGGCTGTGAGGAGCACGACCACGACTAATAGAACCCCCTGAGCGGGCGCCCCGAGTGGGCGTCCGCTCTTTTTTGCGGAACTACGCAGGACCGCGCCCCTTAGCGCCTGCTTTTTGTAGAAAACAGCACCGGTCCCTCTCTTGCGCGGCCCTGGATACCATAGTATAATGAAGGAGTTAACTTAGGTAAACTAAATTTTTTGAGTGGAGCGGCTATGAGGACTCAGACGGAACAGAACGAGAGAACCCTGGAGGAGGTGGCGCCGGGCGAGCGCGGTGTTATTCTCCAGGTAGGCAATGAAAACGGCCCGGTGAAGCGGCGGCTGGTGGATATGGGGCTGACTCCGGGCACCGAGGTCACGGTGCGCAAGGTAGCCCCTTTCGGCGACCCGGTGGAGCTCAACCTGCGGGGGTACGAGCTGTCCCTGCGCAAAGCGGACGCGGCCCAGATCCGGGTGGCAACCGGCGCGGAGGGGGAGCGGCGTGCCCAGACACGGCGGCGGCGCATCGGCATGGTGCAGCACATTCCGGACGAGGAGACCCTCCGCCGGATGGATGCCGACCACGCCCATGAGGCGGCGGAGCACGGCGGCGTGCCCGACTACGCCAGCCACGACACACGGGAGATGAAGCTGGCCCTGGTGGGCAACCCCAACTGCGGCAAGACCACCCTGTTCAACGCCCTCACCGGCTCCAACCAGTACGTGGGCAACTGGCCGGGCGTGACAGTGGAGAAGAAGGAGGGCCGGGCCCAGGTGGAAGGCAAGTCCGTCACAGTGGTGGATCTGCCCGGCATCTACTCCCTCTCCCCCTACTCCATGGAGGAGATTGTTGCCCGGGACTTCATCGTGGGGGAGCGTCCCGACGCCATCATCGACATCATCGACGCCACCAACATTGAGCGCAACCTCTATCTGACCGCCCAGCTTCTGGAGCTGGAGCGGCCTATGGTCATAGCGCTCAACTTTATGGACGAGGTGGAGAAGCACGGCGACCACATCGACGTGGCGGGGCTGTCCAAGGCCCTGGGGGTGCCGGTCATTCCCATCACTGCCCGGTCAGGGGAGAACATTCAGACTCTGCTGGAGGCGGCCCACCGGCAGATGCACGTGGGCGTCACCATTGAGCCGGATGATCTGTACGACGGCTTTACCCACCAGATCCATCACAAGGTGGGCGAGCTGATCCACGACAAGGCCTACGCCGCCCATATCCCCGCCCACTGGGCGTCTATCAAGCTCATCGAGGGGGACGCCCTGGTGGAGAAAGCCCTGGGCCTGTCTCAGAGGGAGCGGGACGAGCTGGAGGCCGTCTGCCGGGAGTATGAGGGGGCCTATGATCTGGGCGACCGGGAGACCTTGATCGCCGACGCCCGCTACCAGTTCATCCAGACCGTGGTGGCCCAGTGCGTCAGGCGGGGCCGCCCTCTGGGGGCGCCCACCCTGTCCGACCGCATTGACGCCATCGTGACCCACAAGGTTCTGGCCATCCCGGTGTTCCTGCTGATGATGCTGTGTATGTTTGCCCTCACCTTCGGGCCGGGGCAGATGCTGGCCGACGGGGTGGACGCCCTTATCGGCGGCTGGTTTGCCGGGGGCGTCCGCTCCCTCCTGGCCGCCGCGGGTACTGCACCGTGGGTGGAGGCCCTGCTGGTGGACGGCGTGATCGCCGGTGTGGGCGGCGTGCTCACCTTCCTGCCCCAGATCGCCATTCTATTTCTGTTCCTGTCCTTCCTGGAGGATTCAGGCTACATGGCCCGGGCGGCCTTCATTATGGACCGGCTGCTGCGGCGCTTCGGCCTGTCCGGCAAGGCGTTTATCCCCATGCTCATGGGCTTCGGCTGCACCGTCCCGGCAGTCATGGGAGCCCGCACCATGGAGAACGAGAAGGACCGCCGCATGACCATCATGCTGGTTCCCTTTATGTCCTGCTCCGCCCGGCTGCCGGTGTACGGCCTGCTCACCGCCGCCTTCTTCCCCCAATACGGAGGGCTGGTGGTATTTTCCCTCTATCTGCTGGGACTGCTCTTCGCCATCGGCTCGGGCATCCTCCTCAAGAAGCTGGTTTTCCAGGGAGAGCCCGCCGCCTTCGTGCTGGAGCTGCCCCCCTACCGCCTGCCCACCCTCAAAAATATCGCCCTCCACGTGTGGGAGAAGGTAAAGGGCTTCCTGGTGAAGGCGGGCACCCTGATTCTGGCCATGAGTGTGCTGCTCTGGTTCCTCCAGTCTTTCGGCTTTGAGGGCGGGACCTTCGGCATGGTGTCCAACGAGGAGTCCTCTATCCTGGGCTTCGTGGGCGGCCTCCTGGCTCCCCTGTTCGCCCCCTTGGGCTTCGGCACCTGGCAGGCGGCGGTGGCCTTGCTCACCGGACTGGTGGCCAAGGAGATGGTGGTCTCCTCCATGAGCATGTTCTACGGCTTTTCTGTCACTGCCAGCGGTGCGGCGATTGCCGCCGCCCTGGGCGGCACCTTCCAAAGCCCCCTGGCCGCCTATTCCTTCCTGGTGTTCGTCCTGCTCTATGTGCCCTGCGTGGCGGCGGTGTCCACCATCCGCAAGGAGATGAACTCCACCAAATGGACACTGGCCTCCATCGGCTGGCAGTTGGGGGCCGCCTGGCTGGGCTCCTTCCTGGTCTATCAGCTCGGCTCTCTTGTGCTGCGGGTGATAGGATGTTAAAATATATCGTATATACCGGTGTGGCGGCGCTGATCGTATGGGCGGCGGCCTACCTGATCTACCGTTTCCACCAGAGTCTGAAGGGCAAGCGGGGGTGCGGCTGCGGCGGATGCCCTTCCTGCCCCCACACCCGCTGCCGCCACCGCAGGACATAGGATCCGATCCCCGCATCGGCCCGCATCAAGGAGGCGCTCTTATGGATCATCAACTCAAACAGCTTCAGGACTGGATCAGCGAGAGCCGGCATATCGTCTTTTTCGGCGGCGCGGGGGTGTCCACTGAGAGTGGTATCCCCGACTTCCGCAGCGTGGACGGCCTGTACCACCAGCAATACGCATTTCCGCCGGAGACGATTTTAAGCCACAGTTTTTTTGAGCGGAATCCGGAGGAGTTCTACCGATTTTACCGCAGCAAAATGCTCTTTCCGCAGGCCAGGCCCAATGCAGCTCATTGGAAACTGGCGGAGCTGGAGGCGGCGGGAAAGCTGACCGCCGTTGTGACTCAGAACATCGACGGGCTCCACCAGGCGGCGGGGAGCAAAACGGTGTACGAGCTCCACGGCTCCGTCCACCGGAACCACTGCATGAAGTGCCGCAGGTTCTACGGCCTGGACTTCCTGCTGGAGACCGGCGGCGTGCCCCGCTGTCCAGCGTGCGGCGGGGTGGTGAAGCCAGACGTGGTGCTCTACGAGGAGTGCCTGGACGAGACAACCATGGTGGGCGCGGTGGAGGCCATCGCCGGGGCGGACATGCTGATCATCGGCGGTACCTCCCTGGCGGTGTACCCGGCGGCGGGGCTGATCCGCTATTACCGCGGGAATAGGCTGGCCCTGATCAACAAGAGCGCCACCCCCTACGACAGAGAGGCCGGCCTGGTCATCAATGCCTCTCTCGGCGAAGTACTGGGAGCCATTCGGGTATAACAGAAGGGCGTCCACGTGGACGCCCTTTCACTTTTTTGTTGAAAATCGATAAAACCCATGGTATACTCTCCCTAAAGGGGGAGATACCGTGGAAAAGACCGCTGTGCAGAAGCTGGCTGGAGCTCTGAAAGTGTTGGTGACCATCACGCTTGTGTGTAATCTGGTGGCCCTGCTGCTGGTGCCCGGAATGAGCCTGATGAAAGGGCCGGAAGAGCTCCTGGCCCTGACACCCTACGAAAACCCGCTGGAGGTTCCCCTCCGGGTGGGGATCGCGTTTGTCCTGAGCTGGGGCTGGGTGTGGACGGCCGGGGTGTACGAGGTAGTCCTCGCCCTGTTCCTGCTGTTCTGCGGCATCTGCACCGCCGTAATCTTGTGGCAGGGCCGCCGGGTGCTGGGCACCATCCTGACGGGCGCCCCTTTCCGGGCGGAGAACGGCGTCAGCCTCCGGCGGGCGGCAGTGTGTTGCTTTTTGATCGCCGCCGCCGCGCTGGCACGGGTGGTGTGGGGGCTGTTCTACTACGGTTCCGTCGCGCCCCTGCTGACCTATAACGCCCTGTTCGTCCCCATCTTTATCCTGGGCGGCCTGCTCTGCCTGGTCATGTCCGCGCTGTTCCGCCAGGCGGCGGAGCTGAAGGCGGAGAATGATCTGACTATTTGAGGAGGGGAAGCCATGCCCATTGTCGTCAATCTGGACGTGATGATGGCCAAGCGGAAGATGAGTCTCAACGAGCTCTCCGCCCGGGTGGATATCACCCTGGCCAACCTGTCCATCCTGAAAAATAACCACGCCAAGGCGGTGCGCTTTACCACGCTGGAGGCTATCTGCAAGGCGTTGGACTGTCAGCCGGGCGACCTGCTGGAATACGTGCCGGAGTCGGCAGAACACCCGTAGGGGTGGCCTTTGGCTGTCTGTTTTTTGTTATATTCAAAAAAATATTATTGAAATTCGATAATAATAAATTGACAAACAATCCCTCCTGTGCTATCCTCAGAGACAGACAGGAGGGATTGCTTTATGATGCGGATATGGATTGCGGTGCTGCCGGTGCTCCTGCTGCTGGCGGGCTGCGGTGGGGAGAAGGACGCCGGTTACGTGGCCCGGAAATTGGATATTGTGCTGCCGCAGCCGGCGGCAGTCACCTCCGGGGACAGCCACGGGGGCTTCCACGGGGACTTCCACGGGGACGGCCTGCTCCACATGGAGCTGACCTTTTCCCAAGAGGACGCCCTGGCGGTGGAGGAGGCCGTATCCAGCGCGGGATGGAGTCTGTTTCCCATGGAGCCGGAATTGGAGGAGCGCCTCTACCCGGACGGCGCCGGCGCGTCGGACTGGCCGGACTGGCCCGTGCCAGCCCGGGGATGGTGGTATCTGGAGGACCGTCAGGAGGACGAGACGGAGGATATGTGGCAGCGGTACTCTTACAACTATACCTTTGCGGTCTATGACCCAGATACCGGCATCCTGTACTACCAGGAGCTGGACACCTGAGACAGGAGGAATGTCGGAATGGACGATCTGAGCACCCTCGGCCCGCTGGCGCTGGGCCTGTTGGCGTGGGCGCTGGGCCTGGCAGCCCTGATGACCCGCCGGACGGGACTGTGCGCCCCCAGTCTGGGGTGCTGCGCCGTCGCTCTGTCCCTGGTGCCTCTCCATGTCTACCTGGAGGTGGAGGCGGGCGACTTGTCCGCCATTCAGGATACAGCGCACGCCTTCGCCCTCAGCGCCGCCGCTCTGGTTCTTGGAACCCTGGCGCTCAACGCCGCGGCATGGCTCCGTACCAGATATAAGGAGTGAGACAAATGGAGGAGAAAAAGACTATCCCGGTAACGCCGCCCGTGACGGCGGCCCGGCGGGTGTTTCCGGTGGACGGGAGGGATCGGGCGCTGCTGGTTCTGGCATGGGGCGTGGGCGTCCTGTGCGCGGAGGCGCTGCTCTGGGGCCTGTCCGGCCTGGTGATGACCCTCCTGGCGGCGGCATGGTATGGCGTCCTGTTCTGGTACGGCGGCGCCGCTCCGCTGGCCAGGCGGGAAAACCGCCTTCTTCTGTACGCCGTGGGCCTGTTGGCTCTGACCTTCGTCCTGTTTGCCAATCCGTGGCTCCGGCTGTGGAACACACTGGCCCTCGTTCTGCTGATGGGAATTCAAATGGGGGGCTGGCCGGGGATGGAGGTGTATTCCGTTGGGACATCCGCCATGTTGGGGGAGCGTTTCCTGCGGGTGATGGGCGGCCTGTTCGGCTATCTGGGCGCGCCGGTTCAGGCGCTGGGCTCCATTCGGGGCCTCTCCCGCAAAAAGATGCCCTATGTCCTGGGGGCACTGCTGGTGTGCGTTCCACTGCTGATGGTGCTCTTTCCCCTGCTCACATCGGCGGATGCGCTGTTCGCCCAGGTGACCCGCCGGGCGGCGGACTGGTTTGATGAGCATCTGGCGCTGTGGGCCCTGCGGTTGATTTTCGGACTGCTTGTCGCCCCATTCCTGTTCGGGCTGCTCTACTCCCTGCGGCGGCCGGAGCCGCTGAAGCGGCTTACCCGGCCCGTGGAGGGACTTTCAATGGAGGCCGCAGGGCCGGTCACCGTCCTGGCAGTGCTGGATGTCCTGTATGCCTTCTTTCTGGCGGTGCAGTGCGCAGCGCTGTTCGGCGGCGCTGACTACCTGGCCCGGGCGGGAATCAGCTATGCGAGCTATGCCCGCAGCGGTTTTTTCCAGCTTGTGGCCGTAGCTGCGGTCAATTTGGCCTGCCTGCTGGCCTGCCTTGCTCTCTGCAAGGGTGAGGGGCGGGGGCTCAGGATGGTGCAGGTGCTGGGTACACTCCTGGTGGCGGCCAGCGGTGTGCTGCTGGTATCCGCCCTGTGGCGCATGAACCTCTATGTGGGGGCCTATGGGTTGTCCTTTAAGCGGGCGCTGACCTATTGGGGGATGGCCGTGCTGGCGGTGCTCCTGGCAGCCGCCCTGTGGAAGGTGTGGCACCGGCACTTCCGCTGGTTCCGGGTGCTGCTGAGCGTGGGGGCGGCGGGCTGGCTGCTCCTTAACTACGCCAATGTGGACGCCTTGGTGGCCCGCTACAACATTGGCCGCGGCCTGGACACCGGGGCGATACTCTCCGCCTCGGACGGACGGCTGGGGGCTCTGCCTGCGCTGGAGGAGCTGCTGGAGGCCCAGCCGGAGGAGACAGAGCTGCGCCAGGCGGTGGAGACGCTTCGGGACAGCGCCAGGTGGCAGGCCGCCCATTGGCAGACCTGGTCGGTGGCCGCTTGGCGGGGGCAGTAGCAGGAACAAAAACCGCCCGGACAGCGTTTGCCGTCCGGGCGGTCGCCCCTCTGCTCAGAGGGTGCCGGTGCAGAAAAAGGTGAAGCGGCCGCTGGCATATACCGTACCCGCTCCGTCGTCCACGGTGATGGATACCAGGCAGGTGGTGCGGCCACGGTGCTCCACCCGGGCCCGGGCGGTCACCTGACCCGCTCTGGCGGAGCGGATGAAATCAAGGCTGCCGTGGAGCGTCACATACTTCCGGCCGTCGGTCCGGCAGGCGCTTCCGGCGGCACAGTCGGCCAGCGTGTAGTAGGCCCCTCCGTGGAGCAGACCATAGGGGTTTAGACTATCCGGCCCGATCTCCAGGATGGCCTCCGCCGTGCCGTCCCCAGTTTGATGGGTCGTGATACCGTTATAGACGGCAAAGGCGTTTGCCCTTGCAATTGCGTCAAGCTGTGCTTCGTCTGCCATGTTTCCCGATTCCTCAATCTTTCAGAATGATGCGGTCGCCCTCGATGCGCTCCACCGTGGCGAGGGCCTCCACCCGGATGCCCATCCGCCGCAGAACACGGCCGCCGTCCCGCATGGCCTTTTCGATGGCCACGCCCACGCCGGCCACCTCGCCGCCCGCCTTGGAGACGAGTTCCAGCAGGCTCAGAATGGCCTGCCCATTGGAGAGGATATCGTCTACCAGGAGAACCACGTCGTCCCCGTCCAGGTACTTTTTAGAGACCCGCAGGGTATAGGACTTCTCCAGAGAGAAGGAGTGGGTTTCGGCCGAGTAGACCTCCGGATCGATGTACCCGGTCTGGAACTTCTTCGCATAGACCGCCGGGACATCCAGAGCTCGTGCTACAAAACAGGCCAAGGCGATACCGGAGCTTTCCGCAGTCAGTACCTTGGTGATCCTCACACCCCGGAAACGCTTTGCCAGCGCGTTTCCCATGTGCTCCATCAGATTTATATCCATACAGTGATTGAGGAACATGTCCACGTGGATGATGTCCCCCTCGCCGACCACCGCATCGCTTAAAATCCGTCGTTTTAATTCTTCCATGGTACTCCCTTCCGTCCAATGCACGGTTTCAATGCTTCTGAATAAGATTATAAACTATTTTACACGCCCCTGCAATATTGACAAGCGCACAAAAATAGGGTATTCTAATCAATACAGTGATTGTGGCTTTGTGACGCTACCCGCCCACAGCCAGTTGCAGCGGTATCCAAGTGGTCATAACGGGGCTGACTCGAAATCATGTGACAGGATTGCATAAATTGAATATTCTATACGGAAGCGTATCGAAGTGGTCGTAACGAGCTTGACTCGAAATCAAGTTGTCCGCAAGGGCACGTGGGTTCGAATCCCACCGCTTCCGCCATGGGTGAGTCCTTATAGGACTCACCCATTTTTTCATAATTTGTAAATTCATTTTGAAAGTTGTACAGAAATTTACAACTTTTTTCTTTTTCCAGCCTATATGTAGAAGCCTGATTTTACATGATAGGAGGAAATATGATATATTACAAACGATATACGGGAAAGCTGCTTCCGCAGAAAACGGCAGAGCAGCCAAGCTGGGTCCAATGGACGCACCATTCAGAGGGCAAAACCCACTGTGAGGAATGCTTAATGTTGGATGGTTGTTGGTTTCAGGAAGAAAATGCTCCGTCTTGTCCACATCATCCATACTGCCACTGCACATTAGACCCGATTCCCTATGCTGTGGTTTTGATGAATACAACATCATATAGCGATTACAGCAAATTTGATCCCTATCTATTTGACCCAGAAAATACATATAGACATGGAAAAAATCGAGCATTTGAAAGTTGGGGCTATTCTGCTTCAGATTCTACGTGGCTTAAGAATCAAAGTGAGAAACAGGCACTTGAAAAATATCTATCCGGTGACTATATGTTAGGAAAGTTGGATAGACGAGGCTAGCGAATTGATATCAGAGTTACGATTCCCAGAAAAGGCAAATCAGGCAGCGTGTCATTTATTACTGGATGGATGCTTATGCTGAACGGAAAACTCAAATTGAATACGCCGTATGGGGGAAAATAAAATGAAGATGATGGATTGCGTAGAAGTGATGGTAGAAAAAGATAGCTATGCAAAAGAAGGCGTTCACAAGGGAATGCAAGGGGTTGTCTGGGAGAAGGAGCCAAAAGACGGCTGTTGGGTCGTCCTCTTTCCTCAATGTGGAGATAAGGAAGATATTGCAGACCTCTACATGAAAGAAGAGGATCTGAAATTGATTCCTGTTATGTCTCCAGATGTAAATGAGCAAATCAAGGCGCAATTTGAAAAAGAAGCCGATCAGACAAAATCATTTGCCGAAAAGCTGGATGATCTTTCTAATTATCGTATCTAATGGGATAAAAGCCTCTTGCTTGCTGCGCTAAAACCATTGATATGACTGGATTTTTCCAAGTCCTATAATTACACTCCGACCATGGGTGAGTCCTATAAGGGCCCACCCATTTTTTAATAATTTGCAAATTAGTTTTGAAAGTGGTACAGAAATGTACTACTTTTTTCTTTTTGCTGCCTATATGTAGAAGTCTGATTTTACATGATAGGTGGAAATATGATATACTACAAACGACATACAGGAAAGCTGCTGCCGCAGAAAACGGCAGAGTAGCCAAACTGGGTCCAATGGACGCACCATTCAGAGGGCAAAACGCACTGCGAGGAATGTTTGAGGCTGGATGGCTGTTGGTTTCAGGAAGAAAAAGCCCCGCCTTGTCCGCATCATCCTTTTTGCCATTGCACACTGGATCTTATTCCGTACGCTGTAGTGTTTGGTAATGTTTCAGTATACAGCGATTATGGTAAATTTGATCCCTATTTATTTAACACAACCGGTCTGCAGACACACAATAAAGAAAAACTCTTCAAAGAATGGGGATATACTGTTGACGATGCAAGATGGCTGCAAGCAGAGATAGAACGGCAAGGGAGGGAAAGATATCTCTCTGGGCAATATGAGCTTGGAAAGCTAAATATGTTTGGACAAAGAATCAATATCAGAGTAACTATTCCAAGGAAAGATGGCTTCGGCGATATTTCTTTTGTCACAGGTTGGATGGTGAAACCCAACGGACAGATAAAACTGAACACACCATACGGAGGTAAATAATATGACATACATGGATCATGTAGAAGTTATCGTCGAAAAAGAAATGTACGCAAGAGATGGTGTTCATAAAGGCATGCAAGGGTGGATCACTGAACCAGAAAACATCAACGGATATTGGTTGGTTAATTTTCCTCAGTGCGGTGAAAAGAATGATATTGCTACAATTCCTGTCAGAGAAGAAGATGTGAAAGTAGTAAAAATCCTTGATGCACATGTGAACGAGCGCATTAAGGTGCAATTTGAAAAAGAAGTCGATCAGACAAAATCATTTGCCGAAAAGCCGGATGATCTTTCTGACTATCGCATTTGATAGGATAAAAACCTTTTGCCTGCTGCTTCCAAATCATTGATATGACTGGATTTTTCCAAGTCCTATCATTACATTCCGACCAAAACCCCTCTGGAGCGAACTCCAGAGGGGTTATCTTTGTTTATGCGCCGCAATTTCTGAGTTTATTTCAGCCCCAACTCACTACGAATCTCGTCATAATATTTCCGTACCGTGTTCCTGTCTGTCCCCACCGCCTTGGCGATGGCGCTCTTGCTGGTAACCTCCGGATGCTCCCGCATATAGGCGGCGATGGCTTTCTTCTTCTCACTGATCCCGTCCGGAATAGCATCCAGGTTTCTGCTCTCCTTGATGGCCTTGATCTCCGCCTTCATCTGTTCGATTAGCCCAGGCAGGAGCGCCTCGCACTCCTCCCGTGTTTTAGCGTACACATTACGGGAGTGCTTTTTGCCGTCCGGCCACATTGGGGAGTAGCGTCCCTCCCAGCAGTTTTCGCTGATCTGGGTGATACAGCCGGTGCCGGGCTTCCGTTTCCTTCCTGCATAGGGCTGGAATGTGGTCATCGTCCGCTTCTCTTGCGGCTCCGCAGGTAATTCCTGCGGAGCCGCTTTCCCTATTTTCTGGTCGATTTTGGCCGCTGCCTCAGACCGCATGGGATTTGTGATGTGGGTGTAGATGTCCAGCGTGGTGGCCGCCGAAACATGGCCCGGCATGGCAGAGAGGGTCTTCACATCCATCCCGTTTCCAAGAGCGATGGTGGCAAAGGTATGCCGTAAATCATGGAAACGAATTTGCTTACACTGGGCGTGTTCCAGGATGAGGTGTAGCCGCGTTCTGATGTAGGCCGGGTCCAGAGGCGAGTCCTCCTTCACCGGCGCGGGGAACATCTACCGGGAGTTTACGCTCTCCTTGTACTCTTTCAGAATGTTCAGAAGCGTCGGAGGCAGGCTGACCGTGCGGATGGAGGATTTCGTTTTGGGCTTGGAAATCAGGAGCCCGTCCTCCTTTGTCCGGTAGACCTGCTTGGTGACTTGTAGTTCTCCGGTCTCCAGATTCAGGTCATCCCATTGCAGGGCCAGCAGTTCTCCCCGCCGCAGGCCGGTGGTCAGTTCCAGCAGGAACAGCTCGAAGTACCCCTCCGCCTTTGCGTGGATCAGAAACCGCTGGATCTCCTCACGGGTCAGCACCTGCATCTCCCGTGCTTTCTTGGGCGGCAGCTTGCATCCGACGGCGGGGTTCATGCGGATCAGCCCCTCCTGCACTGCCTTCTCCAAAGCGGACCGGCAGTTCATGTGGCAGGCCCGCACCATGCGGTCGGACAGCCCCTTGCCGTAGTGTTCCGCGTGGAGGAGCCGTCCGCTCTTTTTCAGTCGGGCGTAGAACTGCTGCAGGTCATTCTGTGTCAGCTGATCCAGAGGGATGTTTCCCAGTTCCGAGATAATGTGCCGATAGATCCTGCCCTCATAGCCCGAACGGGTGGTGGGTCGAAGCTTCGGCTTAGAGTAGTTCTGATACCAGAAGTCCATCCACTCTCCGAAGGGCATTTCGAGCTTAATCTTGTCTGACTTGGGTGGAGCGTACTGCTCCTGCAACTGCTTCAGCTTCTCTACGCATTCGCTCTTTGTCTTGGCCAAGACATTCTTGGTCTTGGGAAGGTTCTTTTCATCGTAGCCGATGACCACCCGGCCCTCCCAGCTGCCGTCTTCCTTTTTTCGTACCATGCCGTCGCCGGATGGCCTGCGTTTTGCCATGATGATGTACCTCCTTTGCAGCAACACAACATATCCCAGAAAGAGAGAACTATCCAGGGGCACGGCGAACTGTTATCAAAAAAGTTATCATTTGGGGTAGCGAACACAGTGGCAATCAATCAAAAATTTTTCTGTGATAAACCAAAATATATACATTTTTACAAAAATTGACCATCATAAGCAGCGACGAGAATTCTTTAAAAAAACAAAAGCACGAAAAACACTCAAAAATAGGCATAAAGGCTTTGATTTCTCTTGCAATAATTGAATTCTTGGAGAATTGGAGCTTGTTTGTAGCCCACTTTTTTACTCATCTCTTGATAGTATGTCTCAAGGGCTTTTTTGAATATGCTTTATAGTGCTTATTCTTTGTCTGTGTCAGCACAGGTTAGACGCTCTCAATTATTCTTCTTGAAGATTGCATATTATTGTGCAAACCGCCCTATTTTAAGCACAAATCTCGGCTTCTTTTCCAGGGCGAGCATCTCCTGACCACATGTTTGCCCACAGACAGCGAAAACCGGCCCGCCGGGGAGGATTTTCCTCTCCCGGCGGGCCAGCCTGTTTGGTCAGCTGGCTTGTCGGCTCCAGCGTTTTCTTGCCTGGAAGGCGGTCATTGTACGCTCCTTCGGCTTCTCCACCTGCTCCGTGACCTCCGCCTTGGCGATGCCGAGGTCTATCTTCACCGCCGCCCTCTGCCGCATCTCATCCGTGACATGAGAGTAGGTGTTCAGCGTGGTGGCGCTGGATACATGGCCCAGGATGGTGGACAGGGTCTTCACATCCATCCCGTGGGCCAGGGCGTTGGTTGCGAATGTGTGCCTCAAATCATGGAACCTGACCCTCTCGCACCCGGCGTGGTCCAGGAGCCGGTGCAGTCTCTGGTGTACCACAGAGGGCCGCAGCGGCAGGTCCTCCTTCTTTGGGGAGGGAAACAGCCACCGGGATTCTACCTTGGTCCGGTATGCCCGCATTACTTTCAGCACGGATGGCGGGAGGAGCAGGGTACGGACCGCCGCTTTCGTTTTCGGTTCATTGACCACCAATTCCGAGCCTACTATGTTTACCTGTTTGTTGACCCGCAGTTCCCCAGTCGTCAGATCCAGGTCATCCCATTGGAGGCCCATCAGCTCCCCCAGCCGGAGCCCTGTCGCGAATTCCAGAAGGAACAATTCATAGTAGTTTTCTTCTTTCGCCTGGATCAGCAGTCTCTGCATGGCTTCCCTGGAGAGGATGTTCATCTCCTCGCGCTTGAGGGCGGGCAGCTTACAGCCATCGGCTGGGTTGCGGGCGATCAACCTGTCCGTCACCGCTTTCTCCAGTGCCCGGTGGCACAGGCTGTGGCAGTTGACCACCTGGCTGTCCGCAAGGCCGCTCTCCGCGCCGCCGTCTGTTTTCATCCAGGTGAAGAGCTGCTGGAGGTCGTTGGCGGTCAGCTTGTTCAGTGGGATATGGCCCAGCCTCGGACGGATGTACAGCCGGATGTAGCCTTCGTAAATTCTCTGTGTGCTTGGCCTCACGGCTGGCTTGCTGTAGTTCTCATACCAGAGATTCAGCCAGTCCCCGAAGGACATGTCCGCTTTGACTTTGGCGGCAGTGGGGGGCGTGATGGTGTTTTTCAGTGCCTTCAGCTTCTCCACGCACTCGCCCTTGGTCTTGGCCAGTACATTCTTTGTCTTGGGGAGGCCCTTCTCGTCGTATCCGATGACCACCCGGCCCTCCCAGCGGCCATCCTTGCGGAGCCTTACAGTCCCCTCGCCATTCTTGCGCTTTCTTCCCATGGTTTCAGCTCCTCTCCGAAGATGTCTGTCAGGAATATCTCCACGATTTCTGCCGCCCGCTTCTGCATATCTCCCGTGGTGTGAGTGTAGGTGTCCAGGGTGAACGCCGCCCGTGTATGGCCCAGAATGCCGGACAGGGTCTTGACGTCCACGCCGCTGGCCAGGGCGTGGGTGGCGAAGGTATGACGCAGATCATGGAATCGAAGGTCAGGCAGTCCCGCCTGCTTCAGCAGGGCTTTCGTCCGTTCATAAGCTGCGCTTGGGCGGGTCGGCTGTTCCGGCTTCAGCGGATTTGGGAAGATCCATTCTGTCAGGGCAGACTTTTTCCGCTCCCGGAGGAGTTCCACTGTACTGGAAGGCAGGATGATGGTGCGGGTACCCGCGGCGGTCTTGGTGTCCCAGGGCGTCAGCTTGCCGCCTTTCTCCTCATGGATGCTGCGGCGGACCTTTAGGGTACCGTCCGCCTCATCGAAGTCTGTCCACTGGAGGCCGCAAATCTCGCCCCGCCGCAGGCCGGTGGTCAGCTCCGTGTAGAAGAAGTCGTACCAGACGGCGTCCTGCCGGACTGTCTCCATGAACTTGTCCAGCTGCTTGTCTGTCAGCACCTTCTTGGGCCTGTAGCTGAACTTGGGAGCTTCAATCTCCTCGGTGGGATTCCTCGGGATGATGCTTGCCTGCTGGGCTGCTCCCAGTGCTTCATGGAGCATGGAATGGATGCCCCGGACGGTACCGCTGGACAGCCCCTCGCCAGTGTTCCGGTTCCCTCGCTTCGCCAGTGTTTCATACAGCCTTTGGATGTCTTTCCCCTTGACCTGGGAGATGGGCTTGTCTCCCAGATAGGGCTTGATGTGCCGGTCCACCGTGCCCTGGTACCGGGTCATGGTGTTGGGGCGGATGGTCCCGGAGATATCCTCCAGCCACTGGTCCAGCCATTCTCCCAGAGTCATCCTGCTCTGTTCGGTCAGGTCCACCCCCTGGTAGAGATCGATGTGCTGGCGGAGTTTGCCGGTCAGCTCCTTCTGGGTGTCGGCGTAGACATAGCGGAAGATGGAGTCGCCGTTTTCCTTGTGGCCCACCACGATGCGGCCCTCCCAGCGACCGTCCTCTCTTTTCCGGACCATGCCGTCTCCGGATGGTCTGCGTTTTGCCATGGCCTTTCTCCTCCTTTCAGCCACACACAATACCCTAACCTCTGGCGAAAAGCTACCCGGTTTGACCACAGTTATCAGATTGTTATCAATTTGCCCTGGATGTTTCTGGCGGGGCCTTTTTATTGTTTAGGCGGCGCAGCTTTTGAGCTGAGGAGTGGAGAAAAACTTGTACCCTTCCACAAGCTATGGTAAGATTCAGTCACTTCATTCAGAGAGGAGGGGGGGAGGTCCATGATCTATTGTGTATCGGACATTCATGGAGAGCTTGATAAATTTGAGCGGCTACTGGATCTGATCCAACTTTCTGACAGCGACCACCTGTACATCCTCGGGGATGTGATTGACCGGGGCGCTATGGGCGTGGATATTCTTCAGAAGATCATGGCTGCGCCCAACATGACCATGCTCCTGGGCAACCACGAGCAGATGTGTCTGGATACCCTGGGTCCTCATAATGAGTACGGCGCGCGAGACCTGTGGCGGCAGAACGGCGGAGCGTCCACCTACCGGGAGCTGCTCTACCACAGGATTCCCCATGAGCGGAATATGATCCTGCGGTTTCTCGCCGGTCTGCCGGACCATCTGGACATTGTAGTCGGTACTCAAAAGTTCCATCTTGTCCACGGCTGTCCCGGCGCTGACCGCGAGACCCGTATCTGGGGCCGTGTGTCCGCAAAGAACGGGAGCCCTTACCCGGACACCGTTTGCGTTGTCGGCCACACGCCCACGAACTTTCTGACCGGGAGGGACGATGAGGACTTCCGCATCTGGCACGGGGATGGGATCATCGACATCGACTGCGGCTGCGGTCATCTCCGCACAGAGCACCGCCGTCTGGCCTGTCTGCGGCTGGACGATATGGCGGAGTTCTATGTGGGTGGTTCCGGCTGTGGAGAGAGCAGTTCCCTGCCAGCTGAGGAACCGGAGCCGCTCAATGAGCAGGACCTGCCCGCGTCGCTCCAGCGGGATTTGGACGCCTACCGGAAAGGGCTGGCGGAAAATGTCTCCTATCTGGACTGCCTGTGGTGTGAGCTGTACGGCAGCATCAACTCCGCCCAGTGGAGCGGAGAGATCACGCAAGCCCAGGCCAACTGCCTGCGGGAACTGTATCTCTTTTGAAGCATGGACTGTTCCATTCACGTTCTCCGCCCCCCGCCAGTCATGGCGGGGGCTTTTCGTTGCTCCACCTTGCCTGGCTCCGGCGGCTTCGCCTGCCATCTCTATACCCCGTCCCCACCGTTCTGGTATTCCACCGCGTCATCCAAAGAGATCATGCCGTGGGTCTTCTTCACCTCCTGGACGCACCGGCCCCGCAGTTCCCGCAGCTGTTCCACCGGGATCTCCATGGCCGCGGCCAGGACATTCATCATCATGTCCATCTCCACCGCCAGCTTGAACAGCAGACGGCAAATGTGGTTCTCGCTGGTCTGCACCGTTGCACGGATCGCCGCGACGAGCATGGGCGGCAGAACGGAGAAGCAGTCCTGGGACGCCACATAGTCGCAGTAGAACTGCAGAGCCTTCTCCACAAACTCATTCTGGCTCCGGCAGTTGGCCAAAGGTATGGCGGTTTTGATCTTTCGGTCTGTGTCCGGATCGATCCGCATCAGGAATTTCACTTTCTCATCTGTCATTCAGAAAACCTCCAATTCAAGTAAAATCGTGGTGATAGCACATTTGAAACCATGGGACCCGCTCGAACTGCGGCACTTCACGGCCAGGTGATAACAGATTTGATTACACCGCCAAAAAAGTAATAGCACGGGTCCCACCAAAAAGATACGGAAAAACGGTTGAAATCGTTTCAAAACCGCATTCCCGGCCCGCATTGCGGGACGGTGTCTGGGGCCGTGATAACACGGCTTTATCCCGCACTTTTTTCGACCCCTCGGTTCACCCGCTCATTTTGGCTTCCGGGCGATCCCGGTGCCTGCGGCACACAGCCCCCACACCGCGCTTTGTGGTGCGGGAGTGTCTGTATCCTGCCCATGCCGCAATCTCCGCACACAGCGGCCCACAGGCGGTCACATGCTGGCCTGGGCCGTTGTCGTCCGTTGACGCGCTGCAGATATCTCCAACTGCTCCAGCTGTCGGTCGTAGTGTTCATCTATCACCTCCTGGATCGGGTGGAGCGTGTACAGCAGGTTTCCGTTGTGTTTCTGACCAGCCCTGGTGGTGATCTCGGTTGGCTCGGTAGAGATGAGCCCGCGCTCCTCAAGGCACAGTGTGTACTTGCGCACCGTGTTCTCGCTCATACGCACCGCCTGCCCGATGGTCTTGTAGCTGGGCCAGCACTGATGTGTCTTTCGATTTTCACACCGTTTCAAGAAACTGTACACCGCCAGCTCGCCGCTGCTCAGCCCCAGCAGAAATATTTCATTGGGAAGAGAGAAATAATTTCCGCAGCTGATGTACTTCATGCTCCTCCTCCCGTATGTTCATTCACCCAGCGGATGAACTGCTCCTTGGGCACTACCATCCTGCTACCAATCTTCAGCACCGGGAAACCCGGCTCGTGCATCAGCTCGTAGCCGGATGAGGGAGACACCCCCAGCACCTTTGCCACCGTTGCCGCGTTCAGGAACAACGGCAGGTCCTCGTAGGTTTTATAGATCGAGTCTTTCAGTTGTTCTGCACCTCCTGATCAATGATGTTCGCTTTTGGTCCTTGCTCTGAATTTAGATGCCCATACGACAGCACCTCCTGGCTACGGACTTGTCCATTCGGATGTGATGACTGCTTTTATTTATTGTTTATGCGGCGCAGTCTTTGCACGTGGAGAGGAGGCATTTCTCCTCGGGAAAATTTGCATGAGGACGCTCCATCATTTTCTCCCCTCATTCCTATAAGGGAAAAATGAGGGGGGTAGTGAAGTATTTTATATGCTTTTCAAAAAAATCAGCAGTCTATCCAATATCCGCCCACGCTGTTTGGTTATTTTGTCCCAGTATCCATAGTACTGCTCGGCCAATCTTTGCTCTGATATTATTCTGGGAGGAGCTGGCCATCTTATGAAGATACTGCGATAGCATCTCTCCCGCTGGGGACGGAACGCACTTGCCGCAAAAAAACTGGGAAAGGTCAGTGTGGACCAATGTCCCTCTGCTGTCGTTCAGGCCATGGAGATGCTGGAGCAGACAGCACGAGCGGAACTGACCGACAACGAAACGCACATACCGTTTGCGGAATTTTGGATCCCAAGCCACAGAGAAAAAAAGTCCGGCTGGAAAGGCTCGTCCTTTCCAGCCGGACTTTTCATTGTTTATGCGGCGCAATTCCTGCGCGGGTCACTTCGCGATCTTCTGGCAGAACCGGGTCAGGATTGCAGCCGCCTGGGCCCGTGTGGCGCTACCCTTGGGAGACAGCGTGGTGTCGCTGGTGCCGTTGATCATGCCCTCGGCATTGGCCCAGCGGATAGCGTCCACCGCCCAGGAGCCGACCTGTGCGGCGTCTGCGAACTTGCTCAGGTCCGCCTTGGCTGTGGTGTCGCAGCCCTTGTACTGGGCGTAGCGGTACAGGATGGCCGCCATCTGTTCACGGGTGATGGTGTCATTGGGGCCGAACAGCTCGTCGCTGTATCCGGCCACGATACCGTTCATCCTCGCCCAGTAGACCGCCGTGGCGTAGTAAGCATTGACATCCACGTCCTTGAAGGGATAACCCCAGATCTCATTTTCGATATTGGGGGAGCCCTCCAGCCGGTAGAGGATGGTGACCAGCATCCCACGGGTGGTTGTCGCATCGGGACTGAAGGTATCGCCGCTGGTGCCGGCCATGAGGCCGTTCTCGTTGACATACTTCACCGCGTCGTAGTACCAGGCGTTGTCCGGCACATCCACAAAGGGACTGGTCCACTGCTTTTCAGGTGCAAAGGTCACATCCGCACTTACCTTGCCGTTGGGCATGGTGAAGGTGTACCTGCCATCGCCCCTGTTGGTGACCTTGACCGGGTCGCCGTTCTTGTCGGTGACTGTGATTTCGCCCACCCGGTAGCCTTTGTCGGGCTTGGTGGTGATGGTGACCGTGTCGCCCTTTTCCGCACGACTTGGCTTTACTGTGATCGTGCCATGGTCGATATCAGCAGCGGTATCCACTACATAGCTGGGCGAACCACTGCTGCCGCTCCCAGATCCGCCGTGGTCAGGATTGATAGGTGCTGCAGTAACTGTGACCGCACAGGTGGCGGTCTTGTTGTCATCCTCTGTGGTGACGGTGATGGTCGCGGTGCCCGCTTTGTGGGCGGTGACTTTTCCGTTTCCGTCCACCGTAGCTACCTTGGAATTGCTGGAAGACCAAGTCACATTCCTGTTCGTGGCATTGTTTGGCTCAACAGTTGCTGTCAGCTGGCTCGTGCTGCCCTCCGTCAGGGTCAGGCTAGTCTTGTTCAGGCTCACTCCGGTGACAGAAACAAAATCGGCATTGTTGGTCAGCTTCAGCGTGTAGCTTGCAGAGTTGCCGCCGTTGGAGACTGTAATGTTCCATGTGGTAGTACCGGAGGCAAGCTGGGTGGTATGCGAGGTATCCACATCATAATCCTGACCGTCCAGCTTGATCGTTGCGTTCTGGGGGTCCTTGGGCGCGATCTCCAGGATACCGTTGGTCAGGCCGACGGCATCGACCGTATAGGTGTTTGTGCTCGAGTCGAAGACAGCGGTGTGGCCGCCGACGGAGATATGGTCCAGTTCCACGCTACTGTCCGTCAGAATCAGGTCGGAGAACTCCACCTGGACGCCGGCAGCGCCGGTGATGCCCGCGAACTCAAAGGTCTGGGTTGCGGCACCCTCTTTTTCCAGCGTCAGCAAACCGTCTGCCTTGGTGTAGCTCTGCTGCTTGGCGATGGGCTGGCCCTGGGCGTCCAGTAGCGTGACGATCAGGTTGCCGCTGGTGGTGCCGCCGAGGTAATTGTACTGCACCTTTGTATTCACAATGGTCTTGCCGTGGGCAACGCTCATGTCGTAGGTGACGGTGACCGGCTCATCCCGCTCCTCAGCCAGACTTCTCAGAGTCAGAGAGGTGGTGTTGTTGGCGGTGAAATACTCGCTGACGCTGTCGTAGGAACCGATTCGGGCCCGCATGACCTGATTCTCCACAGGGGCTTCGATCCATGCCTTGACATAGACCGGGATACCGGTGCTGGGGATCTCCGCCTGTGCGCCGCTTTCCTCCTTCATGTACTCTGCTACAGGCAGCGTAATCTCCGCGCTGTAACCGCCGGCGTCGATGAGGGACAGATCTGCCGTCTCCGTGATGGTATCGATCAGATCCTGCCCATCGGTGCCCTTCAGAATCGTGGTGCAGCTCTGGTCGGCGTAGAAGCCCACCTTGACCTGCCAGTTATCCTTCTCATCTGCCAGACTGGCGGCCAGGCGGTTGTGCAGGGCATAGCGCAGGGTGCGTACGCCGTCGGCCTGTTTGACGGTCTCCACTCTGGAGATACCCACGTCGGGGATGTCCAGATAGAGGGTGCCGGGCAGTTCCACGGTTTCGCTGTCAAATGTGGCCTTGATGGTGTAATTCACGTTCTCAATGGCTTCCCCCGTGGGGAACTTGGCCGTCACGGTGATGTCCCGGTTTGGCAGCAGGTTCAGAGGAATGCTGTCGCTGGTATAGACGCTCTCATCACCCGAGACGATCTCCAGCTTGGAGATGGGATTCATGCCGGTGTTGCGGATGGTGAACTGGACGTCGATATCGCTGTTGGTGTAGAGCTCCTCATATGCCAGCATCACCGCCGACTCCTGGATCTGGCTGGTGAACTTCTCCGTGGCGGTATACATTCCGCTGACGGGGTTGGCCACGGTGATGGTCGCAGTCTCATCGTTCTCACCGTCGGAAACAGTCACCTCACGCTCTGTAGTCTCGCTGTAATTAGTACCCAGGATGACTGACCTGATCTCGTGCGTGCTCGTATCGCTGACATAAGCGTCGAAGTGGTCGATGAGGGTGCTCTCCTGCATCTCCGCTACCACCACAGTGCCGGACAGGGTGTAGGACTTACCATTCTCCACAAACTTCACCGCCTTGAGAACATCGTGGCCCACGTTAGTGGAGCTGTCAGATACCGCACCTGCAAGGGAGTCGTAAGTGGTCTCGTCAGTCTCGCCGCTGACAGAGTCCATCCACAGGATGGCCAGGTCGTCGATGCTCCCGGCGTTCTTGGCAAAGCGGAAGTTGGCGTCGATGGTGTCGCCGGCGCCGCCGGCAGCCACGCTCAGGGACTCGGGCATATTCTCATAAAGTTTGCCGTCCGTGTCCATAACGGACAGCCGGATGTCGGACTCAGTCTCGCCGTTCGGGTCGTCGGTGATGGCTCGCTCAGTGTGCCAGGCCACCACGAACCGCTCCTCGTCGTCCCCAAACTCCGCAGTAGTGATCTGGGGATTTTCGTCCAGATTGTTGTCAGAAGTCAGGCGGAAGGTACGCACCAGGTCTTCGCTCTGGGTATCATCCGCACCGTATGTTCCGTCCACGGCGGGGATAATGGCCACAACGGTCTCCCAGTCGGTGGTGTTCTCGGTGGTGGAATCGGTATCCAGGGTATAGACCACAGCGGCGGTACCGTCCTCCAGCATGGCCATCTCCAGGCCCTTGACAGAGGCCGTGGAGCCGGTGCCGTCATACAGGGTCTGGGCGGCGACGTATTCATTCCCGAACACATCTTCATCCCCTATCCACTGGCCGCTCTCGCAGACGGCATACCGGATGGCGTCCTGCTGGTCAAAGTTGGTCAGATTGGAGGCGTCGGAGGATTTGACCTCACGCCAGGCCACAATGATGCGATTGCCGCTGGCGGCCACCACGGGGGCCAGGTCGGGGGTGCTGTTGTCGGTGAGCTGCTCCAGCGTCCAGTCGCTGCCGCCCGTGGAAGTGGCGGCCATGATCTCGGTGGAATTTATCTGGAGCATCTGCTGACCATCGTCCAGGGCAGTTCCGGGGACCACATTTTCGGTGATGTCCTCTGTCTGCCGGACCCACACGGCGGCGTAACTGCCGTCAGAGCCGGCCACCTTCACATTGCTGTCGCCGTAGCCGGTGGACACTTCATCATTGCTGTCGAAGCGCTCTCCCTGCTGGAATTGACCACTGCTCTTGGTGGACACGGCCACACGAGTGTTGCGGATGTCCAGCGCACTCTCCGGATCGTTGCCCTCCCGGTCGCTGAGATAGAACATGACTTCACCGTCATCGGACAGCACCGGGTTGGCGTAGGAGTAGGCCCCGGTCTGGAGGGTCTCCGCCAGCGTGGCGTTCTGATCCTTGTCCAGGCTGAACAGCCCGATGGAGGGCCGTCCGCCCAGCCACTCCTGTTCAGCGGCGTCCACATAGTCCCGGCGCTCCAGTTGCGCCCCCAGATCCACGGCGTACATCATCTGGCCGTTGGGCATGGCCATACGGGTGACGGGCTTGCCGTTGATGGTCTTATTGGCTTTCCAGATCTCCTCGATGGTCCTCCACCCCGGATCATCGGACTCCGACTCAAAGCCGATGGAGCAGAAGATCTTTTCATAGCTGATGAACAGGAATTTGAATACGAACTCAATGCCGGTGGAGCCGCTGACAGACAGGTTGGAGCCCTGTATAACGTCGTCCGTCCGGCTGCTGACCGGCCCCACGGCGCTGATATTCGAGCTTTCCTCCAGATAACCGCGGTTGAGCCATTTGTACTGCATATCCAAATTCAGCTGGCCGAACACACCGATCTTAAAGGCCACCACTGAGACGTCGAAGCCCACGCCCGCGAAGGCTCTGATATAGAAGTACATCCGCAGGTTGGTAAGATAATCGCTACCGGTGGCGTCGGTATAACTGGCACTGGCCAGGGCGGTGTTGAAGGCGCTCTGGTCGCCGGCGTTCTTCAGACCGTCCATGCCGGAGGTCACCTCGTAATAGTTACCCTGCTGCATGTCCATGCGGACCTCCAGCGCGCCGCCCAGGTTGACGCTGGCGGTGATGGGAACGATGCCCACGACGGCGTTGAAGTTCCAGTTGAAGTTCAGGCCAGCGCCTACGTTAAAGCCGCCGCTGATGGGCTGGCACTCCCACTTGCCGCTGCTGCTGTTGTAGGAGATATTCGCCTCCATGTAGCCGCCCAGCGCCATGCTGGTCCCCATGAGGCCCTTTCCGGCGGCGGCCTGCTGGGCCTCCTCCTTGGCGGCGCTCAGGTATTTGCCCTTGACCATGCTGTAGACGTCCATGGGGCCGGGAAGGGCTTCCAGTTCCTGGTTCTTGCCGGTGGAGGCGTCCCCGTGGACGAAGGTCATGTTGTCCGGGTCGTCATACTCGGGATAGACGCCGGGCTCCAGATCGCCCATGTTCACGCCGAACAGGGCGCGGAACACGGTGGGGTCGCTGGTGGCGTACAGGCGCACGGCGAACTTGTCCTCCTCAGGGTCATAGCCGGCGTCGTCACTGAGCAGATCCATGCCGCCTTCGATCATGATATCGCCGTCGCCCATATCACCAACGTTCCCGCTGGCATCCACGGTCATTCCGCTCTTGACGTCGTCCAGGGCTCCGGTCAGGGCGTTGGAGGCCTCCGCCTCCGGTACGCCGATCATATTGACCATCTGGAAGGGCAGGCTGATGGTACGGCTGGCGGTGGCCCCGTCCTCGCTGAGGACGGCCCGCATCCCACGGCTCTCGCCTGCGGCCACGCCCCACTCCTCCATGCTATCCTTGTCCATGGTCATCCGGTTCTCGGTGAAGGCCAGATCCGTGAAGGGATATGTGGTTGTCTCGCTGGTCTGACATTCCGGAGTCTTGCCGGTGGCGTCCTGGAGCATCACGGTGTTAGCCCGCCCCGGGTCCTTGGCGTGCTCGTCGCCCCACCACATGACGGAGGTGGTGACATAGGCAGTGGGGAAAGTATTGCTGGGGCCCACGTTGCCGGTGTTCCCGCGGATGTCGGCCACGCTGGCGTATTTCTTGGGACTGTAGCTCAGGGTCTGCTGGGCGATATAGGGCTGCTTCTGCCCGCTCTCATTCTTCTCCCAGGCCACGATGCTGTCGCCGGAGATCGCCACATCGTCCAGGTTCAGGTTGGCGTCCACCCGCAGCATGATTGGATAATATTCCGCACCAGTCCCGTCGCTGTACTCCAGCTGGAACAGGTAGTAGAGCGCCTCGCCCGCCTGGACCTCCTTCTGGTTGTCAGCGGTCTTGAACTTCCCAAGATCCATGTTCACCAGCAGGCGGCCCTCGTCATTGGTGCTGACCGTTTGAGGTGCGTTGCCGGGCTTCCACTTGCTCGGATCCTTCTCGCCCTGCAGGCCGAACTGCACCGCAGAATTTCCGTCGCCCGTGCAGTACTCGCCGCCCCGGTACACGCCGCCCCGGAAGGTGACCTGCCCCACATACGGCGTGCCGTCCGGGTTTTTCAGGTAAATTTCCGCCTGGGCCGCTCGGCGTAGCCGGAGGGTGTTCACCGGGTAGAGCTGCAGCTTGGTGGAGTCGGCCTCGGAGGACACCAGGCTCTGGCTGCGGATGACGCCCAGGAAGATAACGTCCTCGTCATCCCCATCATCCGCCACGGAATTGCAGTAGATGTCCCCGGCGATGCCATAGGGAGTGTAGATGGCCGCCTCGCCCTTGTCGTTGGTGGTCAGGGTGTATTCCTCGGTGGCGGTTTTGGCGGCGCTGGTGTACACCTGATAGGTCAGGGTGGTCTCCGTCTTGGGGTAGCACTGGAACAGGTAGAGCTGATCCCGCAAGGTCTCCACATCCACCGTCAGGCTGTCCGAGATCTCCGGCAGCTTGCCGTGGGTGGCGGTGACGGTGGTTTCGCCGTCCTTCAGGCCGGAGAGGACGAAGTCGGTGGAGGGGCGGTAGGTGGTGTAGGAGAAGTTCTCGATGTTCTCATACAGGATGCCCTGCCGGTAGTTGACGGAGGCCACCGAGCTGTCGTTGGAGGCCCAGGCGATCTGGTCGGCCAGCTCGGCCCAGGCGTAGTCCCCGTAGTTGATGGAGATGACGTTTCTCAGAGCGATGTCCCGCTGGAGTTCTACGATTTTATTGGAGCCCTCCTGGCCGCCGTCGCCCCATAACTCCTTGATCCTTTCCACGTTAGACATGGTGTAGCTGCCGCCGGTGTTCTCGTCGTGGTCCAGCAGGATCTCCAGGATGTCCTCCGAGTAGACATACAGCACATAGCTGTCATAGGCCCAGGCGGAGTCGGCGGCGTTTTTGACCTTGACCGTGATGGTGTAGGCGTCCCGGTAGCTGGCGGGGTTGCCGGCCTCCGGTTCTACCTTCGGAACTTGCAGGGTGTAGGAATAGGTATCGCCGTCCTGCGTGACGCCGGACTCCAGGTTGGTTTCCGAAATGGTCTCCTCGCCGCCGGCGATGTACAGCTCAAACTGTCCGCCGCTCCCTACATCCAGGTTCTCCGCCGTCCAGCTGAGGGTGATGTCCTTGCCCTTCCCGCCGCCATCGGTCTGGTACAGGCCGCCTTCGGGCTGTTCCAGTTTGACGGACGCGGGCGGTGAGAGCAGCGTGATGTAGGCAATGGCAGGCTCCTCACCCTCCCCCATCTCCGGTACGCCATTCTCGTTGATATAGGTGCCGAGCCGTTTTCCCTGATATTCCGCAGAGATACAGGCAACGATCAGCCCCGTTCTTTCCTCATTATAGAATGTATCCAGCCCTTCATCCCACGGAATGTCAAAGGCGGAGAGGATGGGGTTCTTCTCATCGGTGGTCACCGTCCACTCCTTGACAACCGCTACCGTTGGATCTGCATCCTCTAAATTGAGCGTACCCAGCTGCACTGTGAAGGTGGTGGGAACAAAGGCTCCGTCCTCCCCAGCGTTCTGGTTCAGGGCGCAAATGTTGCTGCTCCAGTAGATCCGGGCGTCGTTTCCCTCCCGGACTGAGATGTTGCTGCCGCTCTCGGGGATCTGCAGAAAAGCATCTCCTGTCCCGCCTCCCCAGTTTTCGCAATGGAGGGTGACGCTTCCAAGCAGCGCATCCTCCATATCGCCGTTGAGGGCCACCAGTCTGGCATTAGCATATCCTGTTTCCCCGGTGAGCATAAAGCTGGTGCTGCCGTCCTCGTTGAGTACTACCGTGACGGGGCCGGAGTATTCCCATGCAAAGTGAAATTGATTGTCGATCCCCTCCGGCTTGTTGTCCTCCGGGTACGCGGTGACCTTAGTGACGTCACCCCAGGTGAAGTCACCTTCCTTCAGGGTGAAGGACAGCGTCATCTCCCAATCCGCCATTTCCGCCAGGTCAAAATAGACTGTGCCGCTTGTCTGTTCCTCGCGTTCTCCAGTCTTGCTGTTCGTGCGGGTAAGCTTGATGCCGCCGTCAAAGGCACCCACCGGCTTGGAGCCGTACAGGGTGTACTCCCGTCCCCAGCCGATCATCACATAGCCGTCCAGCAGGAAGTCCACCTGACCGGTGAACTCCTCCACAGAGGTATTATAGGGCAGGGTGATCTCCGCCACCAGCGCCGTGGGGTTTTGGGGGTCGTTCACCCGGAAGTCATACTGGGTGTCCCCCGTCTGGCTGAGCACTGCCTTGAGGGCGGGCAGGATGCCGGTGGTCAGGTCCGTCACCTCATTCAACACCCAGTTGTCATAGGGCTTTCCGGTCAGGGGCAGGGTGATGGTCAGCACGGGCTTCTGCCCCTGCTGCTCCTGGCGCACCGCCAGCGTGGGCACACCAAAGGCCTGTTCCCTGTCCAGGGACTCCAGTGTCACGCCGGTCAGGTCGTCGGTCCCCCGGGAGATGGTCAGCTCCAGCTTGTTGGCGCCCTCCAGCTGGCAGGCGGGTTCATCCCCCACGAAGTTGGCGTCGGTGACGGAGATGGACGCGCCGCTGTCCTCGGTCACGGGATAGAGGAAGGTGCAGCTCTCGCCGGTGGTCCCCACCTCCACGGGGGTCAGCTGTTTACCTCCGTTCACCGTGATGGTCATGTCCTCGGTGATCTTCACGGGGTAATCGAAGGTAGCCACAATGGGTACCTGCTGTCCGGCGTAGTAGGTGCCCGCCGGGGCGGAGAAAGAGACGGTGGTCTCCTTGGTGGTCTCCTGCATGTAGTAGGATGCGCGATATTCGAGGTATGGATCAAAAGCGAATGAGGTTTCGCTGCCACTGCTGGTCAGATACCGGCGGTAATATCCGGACATATTCATTTCCATCGTGTGCTCGGGGATCTCATCACCCTCCTCATAATCCAGATTTTCGCTTTGTGTGGAGAAAGCCACTAACCCGATAGAAGGAAGCAAGTAAGTCTCTTCTACGACCCAATCAGTAAAGTTGTTGTCCGCCTGGAGCACTTCATCATCGATCTTTAATTCATAGGAGAATGGCCGCTCTTCGGCGATCGGGCGCGAGGAACCGGGGTCAAAAAACCACCCTAAAACATCAACTGTGTACTTAAAATTGCCGGCAATCAAACTACCGCCGCTGCTTTCAAATATGCGTAAATAGTTGCCGGAGGACATCCCTTCAAGAGAAAGCGTTTCTTTATCCGCAAGAAACATGGGGTTGCCGCCATCCCGGATCCGGTCCCGCATTTCCTCATCTCCGCCTGCGACGACCCAATCAGTCTCAACACCATGCTCTCGTCTATCATAGCTGAGCGTTTTCGAGACACGGGAATAGTATTTGAAATAGTCGTCGCTACCTACCGTCACGGTCTGCTCCCAGCGGGTGGAGCCGTCAGAGAGAAGGGCGTTTTTCAGGTCATAGAGCTGCACCAAGAAGGTTCCCGTGCCCTGGACGCGCTCTGGGGTCTCGCCCACATGGACGGTCAGGGTCTTGCTCTCGCCGGGGCGCATGGTGACGGTCTCCCCGCCGTCAATGCCGGCGGTCACGCTGCCGTCCACCGTCCGCCAGGAGAAGGTGATCTCCTGATCTGAGCCAGCGGCGGACTGGGAGGCCTCCACGGTGACGGTATACTCGCCGTTTTCTTCGGCGGTGGCCGCCCCGGTGACGGTCAGCCGCACGTCGTGGTCCACCCCGGCGGGGCCCACGCCCTCCAGGGCATCGGCGGCCAGCATCACCATATCCCCGTTGGCCCAGGCCTCCGCCAAGTCGTAGAAGCTGTCGATCTGCTCGTCGGTCAGGTCCTGCTCGGTGAAGTAGGTGGCCTTGAGATAGGCCAGATACCGCTCGATCTCCACGACGGTCTTGAGGTCGGCCAGGGTGAGATAGTCGCCGTCCACCTCCACCACTTTGGTAAGGTCGGTGGCCGGGTCGTCCAGGATGGCCTCTATCTCATCCAGGGTGTATTCCGCCCCGTCCATGATGATCTTCTCGTCGGTGACGATGTTGCCGTCCTCGTCGATCAGGCCATACTGCTTCAAAATGGCCAGATACGCCTCGGCGTCGTCGCCGTAGACCTCCTCCAGCGCAGCCAGCAGGGCGGTGCGTTGCACACTGCTCATGTCCAGCAGATCGCCAACTGCGGCATAGGCCACCGTGGGCAGCATGGTGACCAGCATCACGGCGGTGAGCAGGCCCGCGATCCAGCGTTTCCAATTCTTTCTCATAGAAACTCTCCCTTCGCTTTGCAGGAGGATCTTTGCACGGGATGGTTCCCATCCCGTGCAAGGGGGTAACCCCCTTGCAATTCTTTTCTGTATGCCAGCCATTCAGGCCCGGCGCACACTTCCTTACGCCTATCACTATACCGAAACATTTTGCCGTTTCAATAGGGATTGCAAACATGGTCAATTTTCCTGCAAACTTGGTAAGCCCGTACCCTTGACGGAAGGAAGATTCCCCGTTACTCTTAGAATAGGAAACACATTAGACTGGAGGGCAGACTGAATGAGACGTTGGATCATGCGGGGCGCGGCGGCGTTTATGGTTCTGCTCCTGTGCGGATTTTTCGCTGCGACGCTGCTGTTCTTTACTCAGCCCATGACGGAACAGACCTTTGACCTGTCCGTAGAAACCGTCCAGTGGGAGGTCTATATCCAGGAGGGGCAACAGCGAACAGACCTGCTGCCCGATGGGGACATCGGCTACACGGGTCTTTCCGCGCCGGGGCAGACCTTTTACTTTTCCCGGATTTTGACCGAGGAGGTGGAAAGCCCCGTTTTATATCTGGACACGGTCAACCGCAGCGTGGCGGTGTTCCTGGATGGGGAGCGCCTCTACACGGACTGTCCGGAGCAATCCGGCGGGGTGGGAGAGCTGACGCTGCCCATGCTGGGCTGGGACCGGCTGGAGCCGGTGGAGATCACCCTGCCCCCGGACTATCTGGGTAAAACCCTGACCATTGCCCAGTCCACCGGCCTGGGGGAAAAGCAAATCCCGGAGATGGAGCCTACCGTTTACCCCTGCGCGGTGACGCTGAGCTGCGGATATGCCTATGAGAGCGGCATCGTGGCAGAGAGCTTCCGGACTGCCATCCCTGCGGCCCTCTGCTTTGTGCTGGGGCTTCTGCTCTCCACCGCGTTTTTGTGGCAGAGCTTCCGGGGCCGTTGGGACATTGGCCTTTTCATATTCTCTTTGGCCGCCTTTTTCCTCATGCTGGTCCCTCTGGGGGCCGCCAGCTTTTTCGGTCACTATCTCCCATACCCGGAAGTGGATCTGAACGCTCTGAGCCGCGCCCTGTGCCTGACCTCTCTGCTGCTCTTTCTGGGGAGCCGGGGCAACGGGCGGCTGCGCTGGATTCTGTGGGGGACAGCGGCTCTCCACGGTCTGACCGCACTGCTGGGCCGGGCCTCTGCCACTTCTCTGCTGACAGTGGTATCGGAGTATCTGGGGCTTCTGGGCCTGCTGGCCGCTACGGTCCTCTCCCTGGTTTGGAGAAAGCGGGGGAACGGCTTCTACCGCTTGTTCGCACCGCTGCTCCTGGCGGCCCTGGGACTGGGGCTGGCTGTATGCGGTGTCCATGCTGTGGCCGATCCCACATGGGGGCGTGAGCTGATGATTCATCTCCGGACCGGCTTCCAAAATGGCCTGCCCCGCTTCCTGCTGTGGTCGTGGTCCGCACTGACCATGGCTGCCGGCATCCTGGCCGCCTTCATTGACCTGTTCCGGCGGGAATCCCAGCGCCGCACCGAGGAGCGGCTTCTCCTCCAACGTGGGGAACTGATCCGGGAAAACTATGAAAATCTTCGAAAGCACAATGAGGAGATTCAGACTCTTCGCCACGACCTGCGGCATCATGTCACCGCCCTCCAGGGCCTGTGCCGGGAGGGAGATATGGAGGAAATTCAGAGGTACCTGGAGTCCCTCTCCCAGCGGCCCGAGCTGAACCGGATCAGCGGCTATACCGTCCACCCGGCGGTGGACGCCGTGCTGACGGCCATGCTGGCCTGGGGCGCGGAGACAGGCGTCCGCGCCGAGGTACGGGTGGAGTTGCCGCCTGAACTCCCCATACCCAACAGCGACCTTTGCCCCCTGCTGATGAACCTGCTGGAAAACGCGCTGGAAGCCAACGAAAAAGCCCCCGATGGGGCGGAGAAGTGGCTCCGGGTGACCATGCACATCCGGGGTGAATACCTGTATGTGGGAGTAGAAAACGCCCGGTTCGCCCCGGTGAACTTCGACCCGGAAGAGGGGCTATACAACTCAACCAAGCCCGGCACACTCCACGGTATGGGACTCAAGTCCGCACGGGCCACCGCCCGGAAGTATCACAGTGAGTTGGTCCTGAAAGCCATCGAAGACTCCTTTTCCGCCAGCACCGCTCTGCTGCTCCCCAAAACGGAAGCATAGAAAAACTCCGCTGTTTCCTTGTAGGAAACAGCGGAGTTTTTATAACTGTTGAAACTCACTTTCTGACAGGAAGCTGTTTGATCAGCTTGGAGATCTCCTTTTCCCGTCTTCCCTTTGCGGCCAGATAGCTCTCCTTATCGTCCGCAAACGCGCTCTCCGCTTTCAGCTTCTGATAGGACAGCCACCGCTCCTGAGACAGCTCGCCGTCTTCCAGCGCCCGCCTCACGGCGCATCCAGGCTCACCGGAGTGGGTGCAATCCCGGAAGCGGCATCGTGCGGCCAGCTTGTCGATCTCCGCAAAAGCCTGGTCTACGCCGGAGGTATGGTCCCACATACCAAATTCTCGCATCCCCGGCGTGTCCACCACCATGCAGCCCTGTGGCAGCAGAATCAGTTCCCGGCGTGTGGTGGTGTGGCGGCCCCGGTCATCATTGCGCAGGCCATTGGTCTCCAGTCGTTCCTCGCCCAGCAGGCCGTTGATCATTGTGGATTTGCCGACGCCGGAGGATCCGATGAAGGCAATGGTCTTTCCGGCAGTCAGAAAGGGGCGGAGCTGCTCATAGCCAGACGGCTCCAGCGCAGTGGTCGTCAGGATATCCACGCCAAATGCGATAGACTCCACCTCCGCGAGCCGCGCATCCAGCTCCGCGCACAGATCCGACTTGGTCAGGACAATGACGGGAGCTGCGCCGCTGTCCCACGCAATCGAGAGGTAGCGCTCCAGACGCCGCAGGTTGAAGTCGTGATTCAGCGCCATGCACAGAAATACCGTATCAATATTTGCTGCTACGACCTGCTCCTGCTGGGCAGATCCAGCCGCCCGACGCAGAAAGCAGCTTTTGCGGGGCAGGACCCGGTGGATGATGGCGCTGCCCTGCTCATTCCAATCCACCATCACAAAATCGCCAACGGCGGGATAATCCGACTGGGAGAGCGTTTTATGGTGGAAGCGCCCGGAAACCTCCGCCCACTTTTCTCCCTGCCCGGCAATGATCCGGCAACGCCCCTTCTCCTGGGTGAGGACGCGGGCCGCCGTCCATTCCGGGAATTCATTTGCCAGTGTTGCAAATCGGCCGGTCAGGCCATAGTGTTTCAGACTGGTTTCTTGATTCATTTTAGTTCCTTTCTGGATTTTATTCGGTATGCTTCTGATATTTTTCTGTGAACAGCATCAGGTGTTTTTGATAAGATGCTGAGATCTCCGCTTTTTCCCCTGCTGTCTGGGCAGCGTCCGACAGGCTCAGGAACAGGTAAAAAGGCGCATAATATTCCACTGCCAGCTGCTTCGGATCGGCCTCGATCCAAATCCCCTGCTTCATTGTTTCCCGAAAAATATCTTCGATGAAGGCCAGGGGGCCGCCTGCCATGACTTTTTGATAGAACGCCATCATATCCGGACTTCGGTACTGCTCCAGCGTGACCATCCGGCGGAAATTGCAGGCGATCTCATTTTCAGTCCAGTAGGAAAACTGTGCGCCCATGTAATCGTTCAGACTTTCCGCAGACGTATATGGGAATGCCTGAGGCGCCTCAGAAAACTCCGCCTCCGGCACGCCCGCCTGACGGGAGCGCTCCACATCCAGCTGGCAGATATACAAAAAAATATGGTCAAAGATATCCCGTTTGCTTTTATAATGCTTATAGAGCGCCCCCTTGGTCATCCCCAATACGCCGGCGATCTGGCTGACGGAAACCGCCTCATAACCGTCCCGGGCAAAAAGGCGGAGCGCCGCCGTCAAAATATTTAATTTTGTGTCTGTCATCTCAAATCCTCCTCTCCGGATGGAAAACGACCGTTTACCATCTGGAAGACATTATAGTAAACGATGGTTCACCTGTCAAGTGAAAATGGAAGCAGGGGGACGGTCATGCCGTACAACGCAGTCTCCCATGGGCAAAGAAAATCCCCCTGAAGCTTCTGCTTCAAGGGGTGAAAAGAATCTATATTTTGTCGCTTGACTGTCCCGGAAGCTCTTGTATTTTCATTGGAATGTGCTTTGCAGAGATACGGTTTTACTTCAGGGACTCCACATATCGGACCATAAAGTCGGGATAGTACCGACGGCTGACGGGAATGGATTCGCCTGTGTCCAGAGTCAAAGTGTCCCGCTCCACCCGTGCCACATGGCGCAGATTGACCAGATAGCTGAAATGGCTCAGGCAGAAGCCATCCTGTTGGAAGCCTTCCTTTAGTTTGGAGAGCGGGACAGCGTACTCAATCTGCTCCTCTTTGGTGTGAATGACAGTTTTTCGCCCGGAAATCTCCAGATAGGTGATCTCATCCAATGGGATGGCTCGGCCACCAACACGCAGCACCGGGCGCTTTTTTCGGATCTGTCTTTGCCGCCAGTCCCAGTCCAGGGCTGCGGTCAGCCGCTCCTCATCCACCGGCTTGAGCAGGTATTCCAGCGGATAGGTGGGGAAACTGTCCAGCGCGAAGCCGGGGTGATCTGTGATGTAGATGATGGAGGCGTTGACCTGATGTTCCCGCAGGAAGCGGGCCAGCTCCACACCGTTATTCCCGTCCAGCTGAATGTCCAGCAACAGGAGCTGATAGGCATTCGAGTTTGCGGTCAGCCGTTCCATCAGCGGTGCAGCTGCATGGAACATCTCTATATCATAATCTCGTCCCTGCACACGGCCCCTTCCGTTCAGGATGCGGCAGACGGCGATTTTATTTTGCTCCGCAGTGCGCGGATCATCTTCACATACGGCAACACGGTACACGTTACCACCTCCAGGGCATGTGGATTTTCACCGTCATTATACCATGCCTGTTTCCCCATGACCAGCTATGTGGGGCGCCTTTTTCATGCTTGAGGTAGTTCCGATTGTTTTTTGTTTCATGTCCCGCAAATTCTGATCCGTGGGTTGAGACAAAACGCCCCGCCCTTTATCGTTCCCATGCGGTACCTGTAAAGGGCGCAGGGTGTTTTTGACCACAGTTTTAGCCACAGTGCGGTGTGGAGTACATGGAAACGGTGGCTTTAGAGAGTGACGGAAAGCAAACGCAACGGAGCGAAAACGGCACAAAACAAACGGAAATTATATAAAAAATTTTTTCTCACCTCTTTGTATATTGCGTGCTAAAAATTGGTACGCCCGTTGTCAGTCATCATCTATGTGTTTTCCTAACAGAGAACAGTTTCTGGGATTTTATCAATTCAAGTTTTAGTTGATAATTTCCATGTAATTAGGTATGATGGAAAAGAACCATCCGACCTTATGGTTTGAAAGAAGCAACTAACCATATATAAAAGTATCACAAGCAACTTACACTGTACGCATGGGATCATGCGTGATGTAGGCGGAAGTTTTTGGGAGATGCACACGAATCAGTTAAAGATAACTTTATTTCTATATAAAAATGGATTTTGTGTGTGGCGGAAACCACATCTGGGGGTGGATGTGGTTTCTTTCTTGCGGCCTTTTTGCGCCTTGCGTTAACCTGTCTAAGTGACAGGATATCGCAGGGCGCTTTTCTATCTTCGAAAAGGAGTCCGAGAATATGAGCCTGAAATACACCTGCCTCGGCTGTGGGACACCCTTGGGTTACGAGGGACTGTGCTGGAAATGCGAGTGCGAGAAAAGCCGAAAAACCGCGCTGGGATGGATGCCGGAACAAATTGCAGAGAAGCAGAAAAATCTGATTCAGAATATCCAGCGGCTGGCGGATATGGAAGACCCGGAGTTTACCGACTTCTGGCAGCTTTTAGGCTACCGGGATGCCATTACCCCGGAGATCCAACGGGCAGCACTGGCTGTAGAGGGATTCTATCCCTGCGAACTCTATTACGGAGCACCGGATGATGTACGGGATGCGCTGATCACCGCTTTACTGGAAACGGATAGCTCCCAAAATGCTGCCGAACTGATGTCCTGCCTTGCCTTCCAGGGAGATGACAAGGCAATGGAGACTCTGCTGGAACTGGAGCGGAACCCCCGGCCCTGGCGCAAGAGTCTCTATGTGGATCCGTCCAGCTATGCCCAGTGTGGCGGCTGGACCTTTGATAAGGATGGCCATCGGACGCAGCTCAACTTCAATACCTGCTATCCTATGGTCAAGGGGGCGACCGACGAAGCGTCTCCCGTTCGCATCGGGCGGGCACGGGAGGACACCTGTCCCCACTGTGGCGGGCATATGGTGGATATGCTGGTGCTGGATGGGCGGGATGAGCGGCTGAAGTTCTTGGGGCTGGACGGTATTCTGACGGCCACCTGCTGTCCCAACTGCGTGGGTTTCCTGAAAGGCCCCGCCTTCAACCGCTTTACCCTGGACGGCGGCGTGGAGGTCTTTCCCTCGGAGCTCTTTGACGGGGCGGAGGGGATAAAATGCTATGTCCGGCCAGAGGACTATAAGGCACTCACCGAAAATTCTTTTGTGCTGGCCAAAACACCTGTGCCCCTGTTTTACGGCGCCGCCTGCGACGATGTGAACACCATTGGCGGCTTTGCCAACTGGGTGCAGGACGCGGAATATACCATCTGCCCCCACTGCGGAAAGCCCATGAAGTATCTGGCCCAGATCCAGTGGGATACGGTGTATGACTGTGCGGAGGGAACGCTCTATGTGGAGTTCTGTCCGGATTGCCAAATCCTATCCATGCAGCATCAGCAGACCTGAGAGGAGCGCATGCGATGAGTTTGCCAAAGCGTGACGGCGTGAAGGGCCGCTACTACCTGATCCACAAGCCGGATACTTCTCCAGAGGTGCTGGCGGAGGCGGATCTCTGTATCCAGGATGTTCTGGACGGCACTGCTCGTGAAAATCACTCCGATTACCCGACCGTGGTGCGAAACCACAACGGAACGCCCTTTCTCCCTGATCAGCTGCTGGAGCGGTATCTTTCCCGGCTGCCGCTGAAGGGATTTCCCTGCGAGGATGCGGTTTCCCTCTGCGATGCCATGCGGCGGCTGGTTTGCTGGGAGGAGATTCGCTATGAGTTGGAGAAGTACATAGAAAAGCAGGTGCAGGAGCGGCTCTTCCTTGTGGGAGAGCGGGAAGATGGGTTTACCGTCTTTCCGCCCTGCACGGTGTGTCCGGAATTGCGCCTGGAGGATGTGGACGAAGGGCTGCTGCGCTTTGCCTGCTATGTGGCAGTCTGCCACACCGTGTATGGGCAGAGTTTTGAGTCTCTCAAAACCGAACACATCCTCGGCCTGGTTTCCCAGCTCCGTCCCGACATGGTAAAAGAACTGAAAACCAATGGCAGCGGCAAATTGCCGCCTAACATCCAAACGCGGAAAACAAAGCACCTGACCGCCTCGGCCAATGATGCGTTTGCCACCGTCCGCATCACCGCCAGGGACTGCACAGAGGAGTGCTATGCGGAAGTCTTGGACTATCTGTGTGCGGTGCTGGAGCAGGAGGAATTCCCCCGCAGTTACTCGGTGGAGTTCCGTGGCTCAGAGAAAAACTATCTGCCCATTCCTGGACTTCCTAAAAAGGGAGTTAATCAGTTCTTTGCCTGTGCTGTCCAATACCCCAAATTACACGCCGATATTGAGCGGTATGCACGGCTGGCCATGCGGGAGTATGAATGGTACAACAACCTCTCCGATGAATCCTGCGCCATGCCCGGAACCTTCGCCGTGTTTGCTCTGGGACTGGAAGGAGAACAGTGGGCACCGCTCGTGACGGAGTATCTGGATCTCTGCGACGACGAGCACTCCTCCCTGCAAGATAAATTCCTTCATGCCTTTATCCGGAAGTTTGGTTTTCAACCATGGACACTGGGGGTATTGGTTCGGGGCGCATTGTCTATGCAGTGGATGAAGCCTGCCAAGGAATTCCGCAGTCTGATTGCCAATGCGGAAAGCCTGGATGCTCTACTGGCAGTCAAGTGCCGCTTTTCCGCTTATCTCCTGTCAGAAGAAAATAAGGACCCGAAATTCCGGGCCATCGCTTGGCAGAGCCTACTCTGGGCCATCTGGGGTCCGTCCTCCGAAAACGGTGGCAGCAAGGTCATCAAAGCGGCCCCAGAAGAATTGAGAGAGAAATACCGGCAGGTATTTGCGTGAGGAGAACACCATGAAAAAAAGAAAAGTCAAGGACTTTATTGCCCTGTACGCCCCGGAAGATGAGGAAAAGCTGGTGCTGATCCAAAGCGGCACCAGCGCGGACAAGACCTTTCTGGATACTTTCTGGACGGCGCATACCCATGCCCTCGCCATGGTGGATGTCCAGACCGGACAGGTGCTCTCCGGCCGATGCTGCCTGAGCTGGCCGCTGACGGACAAGGAAAGGGAATCCGGTGACTATTCCAAGCGGTTTGCCAAGGGCAATATCTATCGGATCAAGACCCGCGGCTGGAAAGGCGACGCCCTCAGTGAACCCCAGTGGTATGTCACGGAGGTACTGGAGGAAGGTGTATCCTGTCCGGCACTGGAGGAGCTCTGGGCGGAGTACACAAAGCCCATCCTTTTGGAAGATGAAGTGCTGGGGACACTCACGCTGGATCGTGAGATGAGCACATTCGATGGAACCTGCCAGTGGATGGGGAAAGAAGTCCGGATCTCGTTGGATGTGGAGATCGAAAAGAAAGCATCCTGGACCCGCGTCACCAATGTAATGAAGAAACTGCTGGCAGATCAGGAAGTCTGGGACAAGTCCCTGCGGGCGATGGCCGCTCAGACGCTCACTGCTCAGGCCAACGAATGGCTGGCAGACAATGACCAGACCGACCGGGCCCCGGAGAAGGACCCCATCACCGAGGAGGAGTTCGCCCGGCGCATCCTCATCACCGAGTTCACAGTTTCTCCGGGCGGCGGTTTTACCGCCTGGTATGAGGACGACGATATGTTCTGGGGCCATGTGGTCACTGTGGATGGAATACTGAAAAAGGGGCCCATTGGTGCGGATATGCAGGGATGATACAAAAAGGCGGTGAAACGATGGAACAGAGAGAAGAAAGAAAGCTGTTGGAGCAACTTGAACAGTGGAATAGCAAGGACGAGTATTCCCGGTGCATCCGGGCCATCGAAGCTATCCCAGAGCAGGAGCGAGGCTATCTGCTGACCGTCAAGCTGAGCCGAGCCTACAGCAATCTAGCGGTGCTGGGGGATCATAGCGAGCATGGGACGGATGGTGAAGTGGACGGGGATCTTCTCTGGCACGCCATTGAACTGCTGGAGTCCGTCCGCCCCCAGGGAGAGAACGACCCTTACTGGAACTCCCGGATGGGCTATTCCTGCCTTATGGCATACCGCTCCGCAGCTACCGCCTATGAATACGCAAAACGATGGCTTGCCCTGTCCCCGGAAGACCTGGACGCCCAAAAGCTGGTACGGGACTGCGAGGAATATCTGGAGGAAGAAAAAGCTCTGGAGCAGGATTTAAAAGAGCGGGAGGAGATTATCCGGCGGGAAACTCCCGATGATGTAAAGGGGGTTATCTGTAAATGAACAGCGAGCAGATCACAGAATTTTTGCAGGAGCATTGGTATATTGCCTCAGTGATCATCGGGGCCGTGATTTTGATTGGAGCGATCCGCAACTGGAACTGGCTCTGCGCCCCCACTGGTACGCGGGATGCCCATCGCCACAGCAGAGGATACCGGCGTGTGGTTTTCTTCCTGCTGGGTGTCCTCCTGATCGTGGTGAGCATTTGGGGATTTGTGCTGAAATTGAACTAGGAGGAGCAAGGCCATGACCCAGGAAGAACAGATCCGTCTCTACCGGCTCATGGAAAAGCTCAACTGGTTTTTCCACCAGGAGATGCACTATCTCGACCGGAATATTGCGGAACAGACCGCGCGGGAGTGTTATCCGGAGATCCGGGAGTTTACATATGATATTTTGTGGAATGACCTGCCCAAAGAGGTGCAGGATCAACTTGATTAGGATAAACCCTAATGACTTTGCACTGGCCCAGGAGGTGGAGTTGCAATGTCCATAACCGCTTATAAAATAGAATCCGTCGGGCATGACCGGACCGGCAAGGACTACGGCTATGTGAATATCATGTACCGCTACGGCAACAAGCGGTCCTGTCCCCAGCCTGATCAATGCGAAAAGATGGAAGTCATGTGGGCGGATGAGAGCGTCTATGGGCCCCCTGCTCCCGGCAGCAAGGTGGGTGACTTTATCATGACCTGGCTGATGGGCCCCTGGAACTGCGGGGTGTTTACCCACCGGGAGATCGCCCAGCGGCTGATGGATACCTTCACCGGCCTGAAGATCAAGGAGCTGAAGTGGTTCGAGAATCCCAGAGAGAAGACACTGAAAAGCGGCAAGCTCCGGGCGCGCCGGGCCAGGTGGCTTCCGGAGCGGGAGGTGGATCTGGTGTATCTCTACTCCGACTACTATATTGACGCAAGAGAACCTACTTCTGCCCAAACTGACTTCTTCACCGTCACAAGGATGGACGCCTGGGGCGTGAGCACCTGGTTCATGTGTACCCCACAGGCCGCCGAGAAGCTGATCGCTATGGATTTCGAAAATCTGACCGTCAAGGCAACCACCATTGTGGGATAGATTAAAAAGGAGTAAGCCAATGATGGCTTTGGAACAACTGCCCCGCAAGGTGGAAAACCCGGAACTGAAGCGCGTTCTGCGGGGCTACTTCCACATTCGCAGCCAGAAAAAGAAAGTGGCAAAGAGCATCACCGTCTATCAGGATGCTGCCGAGCGATTCGGAGAGTAAGCTGGAATGGAGGGACTGGCATGATCGGGACAGATGAAAACCGGGCGGTGCTCCATGTGGAGGTCATCTTTTGGAGCGGCAAACGAAAGGCTCCCCCCAGCCTGGTCAGCGGAAAGTATAGCCCCCATTTTGTAGTCGTGGGAACCGCTGAGTATCTGGGTGTATGCTTCCTGGATGGAACCGAGTGTGTATTTGATGAACCGGCATTGGGGAATGCCCAGCCCCTCTACCCGGATACTGTGGACTACGGCCCGCTGGAACACAATGCGGAATTCTTGATTTATGAGGGGGCCAATTCCGTTGGCAAGGGCCGGGTGCTGGGCCGAACCGTTCCCTATCAAGTAAAGCAGCAGAGGAAGTAAGTCCTATGATCGAGGGTGGGTTTGAAGAATAAGGAGCAATGCCATGATATCAATAGACTTTCTGAACAAGGTATATAAAATCCTGGACTCGCAGGAATACAACCTCTCTTTTTCTCCCGCCAAGTTCAAGAACTATATGCTGTACTGCAACGGCAACTTTATCGGCGGCCTGTTCGATGAGGAACTGTGCTTCGTCTATGCCGACAGTGTGAGCGAACTGCTGGGGCAGCCGGAACCCGTCTACCGCGGCTACTCCGGCACCGCCCAGCACAGGATGCTGGTGATCCCGGAGGAACACTGGGAGAAGGCGCTGAAACTGCTCTATGCCGAGAAATTTGACTGGAGCCGTTTGGTGTACGACATCACATACACCAGCATTGGCGCGGCTGTGGTGGAGGACTTCTACGACGAGAATGTGGTGTTTCTGCGCTTCTGCTTTGAAAAGGAACTGCTGAAAAAGAACCCTCTGGACCGGCAGGGCCGTATCCTGCGGATGGTCTATCTCAATCAGGACCTGACAAAAGCGGGCAAATATCTGTTCCCCAGACTGCTGCAAAAGTTTCTTGTTTTTACAGATCGCAGCGGGAAAACCAGTCTGGAAACCATGCTGAAACGGTGGTACACCGCGCTGGAGAAGATGTACCGCAGTCAGACAGCGGGATAAGGAGGGCAACGACATGACAGAAGAAAACAAAACCTACATCCGCCAGCTCAAGGTCGCTGATGTCCCGTGGCATCGGCTCACCACCGCCTATGGCCGGGGGACGGATTTTCCCGCTCACCTGACAGTCCTGGAACAGATGCGTGATTTGGCGTCAGTCAAAAAGTCCCTCTACGTGTTCACCACCAACCTGGAGCACCAGGGCACCCTGTGGCACGCCACCCCCTTCGGCACGGTGTTCCTGAGCCGGATTCTGGAGAAGGCCCTCATGGAGAGCGGCCAGAACCCCGCGGCTCGCTTCCTTGCCGGGGAGCTGCTGGACTTCTTTGCCTGCATCCTCCAGTGCTTCCACGATGGAGATGAGATGGAACACGCCTCTCCCCTCCCCTGCTTCTCTGATCTGCTGAAAGAAGAATACCTGTGGTCAGAGGAATACGACGAGGAAGAAGATGAGATGCGCTACGAGGAGGACGAGGTCTTCCCCGCGGACTTGTTCTACAGCTTCTATTACTACTCCTGGCAGGCGGTGCTGGCCTACCGAGGCGCGCTGGAACAGGAAGTTTCTCCGGAGTTTCTCCCCAAGATTGCGGCGGTTTTGGAAGGACTGTAAAGGAGGTTGCGCCCATGTTTGAGGAATTCTATGGGATGTACGAGCCTGAGGAGCAGGAAGTGGTCGCTCTGATCAAGCGCTGTATCGGGGGAGGATATCACAACAAGGGAGACTTTTGGGGAATGACCGTTGTAACGCTGGGCATGGTGTTCTGTGACACCGGTAAGGTCAGCCCCAAAGAGGAGCGGCTGGAGTGGCCGGTCACCAACGAGGAGCGGGACGGCGAAAGGGGCTGGGGACGCTTTCGCAACGAGCAGATCTGCCGTCTGAAGATCCGCCGGATGAAGGAAGAATGGGCGCAAAATCTGGTGGCGCGGCCCTGGTGCATCTCCGAGGTGGTCAGGGCTCATGAGGACTGCCCGGAGCTTCAGGCCATTCTGGACGAGTACCACAAGCCGGTGGTGATCCAGGACGAAGTGCTGGGTGAGCTGACGCTGGATAAGGACTATGATGCCTTTGAGGGTGAGATCCAGTGGTGCGGAAAGGATGTACGCCTTTCTCTGGAGGTCAATGCTGAGAGCAAGCCCTCATGGACTCGCGCCCGCAACGCCGCCAAGAGGCTGGTTACAGATCAGGAAACCTGGGACAAGGCCATGCGGGACTTTGCGGCCAAAAACCTGACTGGGCTTGCCAACAACTGGCTTTCCCAGGATGAGGAAAGCGCCCGTGACCCGGAGACAGCCCCCATCACGGAGGAGGAGTTTGCCCAGCGCATCCTGCTCACCGAGGTTTCCGTTTCTCCCGGCGGCCGTTTTACCGCCTATTATAACGATGACGATATGTTCTGGGGCCATGCGGTAGAGGTTAGCGGCTCTTTGAAGAAGGGCATTACCTATGCCAACCTTGCAGGATAAGGAGGATAGCCTGATGAAACTGAACAGTAAACGCATTGATTTTGAATACACGCCCGGCGAGGAAATTTTTACCTTTCCCGAGGACACGGGACTGCCCTTTTTCTTTGATGTAGATGAGGAACTGACCGACAATCCTTCTGCCATGGACGCGGTGGGCGAAATGCTGGATGAGGCGGAGACATTGGCGGAAAAGGCCAAAGCCGCCATCAAAGCGGCGCTGGCGGACGAGAGCAGCCCCTACCACGACCTCGTGACCTTTTTCATGCAGTTCCACCGGGACGACGTAGGCCCGGATATTGCGGCTGATCTTTTTCCGGGAACCGATCCGGCCAAGCTGTCTTTTATCGAGATGGTGGACTTTTTGCGGCTCAAGCGTTTTGGCAGCTTGGTGGATGGCGAAACCGGCCAGCAAGCCTTTATTCTGGACCTGTCTTTCAACCCGGAAATCACCGACGAGCTGATGGTGGTCTACTTTGACTTGAACAAGGAGATTTTCTGCATTACCCATGAGAGCTGATGAAAGAAAAAGGGCGTAGCACTTGCCCACGCTTTTGATCCAGCAGATCCGCCTGCAATGGTATAAAGACTGTCGGGGGGGAAACTACGCTGTGCAAAGGAACCAGTATCCCAGAGCAATGCGTCTGCCGAAGGCAGGGAGGCATTTTTTGCCACCGATGGCAGCGGCCAAAGCATGATTGTCCTGTTTGCGCCCGAAGGCTGCGTCATCAACGGTGTGGACTCCGAACTCTACGACTGGGAGAAAAACTCCCCTGAATCGAAGACCTGACCGACGGGATGCCGACCGCTTTGCAAAAGCTCATGACCAGCCATGAGGTCAAGAAGATGAAAAGCACCTTCTGCGTCTGGACGAAAGATGGCATCGCCTGGCACTGCAATCCGATGGACGGCGAGGATGCGTCCAGGGACCTGCTCTCCAGAATCGACGGCGAGGCACAGACCTATGTGGAGTACGGGAAGTGGTTTCCCGCTGACCTGCCTTTGGAAGCTGTGCGCCGGCTTGCGGACGGGGCGCCGGTGACAAAGGAACTGGTCGCCGCGCTGAACCCCAGGCGCAGCGAGTGGGAGGAAATCAAGGCAGGACTGGATAAGATCGGCTATCCAAATGAACTTTGATCTGTAGTAGACAGGAGATGGTTCGAATGATCAAAGAACGCACCCTAATCTCCGGCGACCTCAAAAGCAAGGTCAAGCAGCTGATGGAGTACGCCGGGTGGTACGAAGGGCGAAAAGTTGACATCTCCATTGCGGAGCAGTATTACGCCGATCATGGCGTCCCGATGATGAAGACCGTCCAGCGGTTTTACCGCAAGTATTTCGGCCTGTGCTGTGAGTGGTACCTGGAGCAGAAAAAGATGAACTGGGCGGCTGACTTTGAATTTGCTTTGTTTCCTTACCTGGTTAACGGGATCAAAGACCATTTGGAGGACGCCTATTTTCGGGACATGTCCGGCTGTGAGCTGGCGGAGATCGAACAGGCCGCCGGTGAGCGGTGTCAGCCTATCGGTCATATCGGCTACTACTACCCGGCAGAGGTTTGGATCTCCGAGTACGGGAAACTGTATGCGAAATATGAGTATCAGGATGAGATTGAATGCTTTCCCGATGTGTTCGCCCTGATTGAGCACGATTTGCGGCAGTGTAAATTTAATTCCGCTGCCATGAAAACCGTGGAGGCGCTGGATGGGAAGCAATGAGAAATCAATCGCAAGCAAAACTGGAGGAAATAGCTATGGATTATTTGAAAATACTGCGTGAAAATCCTAATTTGGCAGAGGAATTTGATTCGCTTTTTGACTTCTTCCTGCTGGATGAGTTGTCCCCGAGGGATGAGGCGGACGGTCGAGCAACCTTCACACTGCCCGGCATGGCATTTGCCAGAGATGGCTCCGGCGGAGAATACCATTTGTTGGAGGATGGCTCCATCGGCTATTACAGCAGCGAAGGTGAGACAGGCCGTCTGGCTGAGAGCATGGACGATCTCTTTTCCCTGCTTGTGAGCTGTATCTGCTGGCACGACTGCTGTGACGCAA
>ERZ838839.478-NODE-478-length-51458-cov-13.732020_pt1 | contig 51458 bp, 44 predicted proteins | sample MGYA00519909_ERZ838839 | MGnify/ENA primary metagenome ERZ838839 (study PRJEB31850, sample SAMEA3708843) | human gut metagenome | biome: human gut; feature: human-associated habitat; material: faeces | place: China | collected 2014 ... | reverse complement strand
CTATGCCAAGCGGAAAGAAAAGAAAAAGACATAAAATGTCTACACACAAACGTAAAAAAAGACTAAGAAAGAACAGACATAAAAGCAAAAAATAATTGTTAGTCTGTCCGACTTCAATAAAGAACAAACTTGCAAAGCTCAACAAAAGCCTTTCAGGTTTGTTCTTTGTGTAATTAGCAACCTAGTAAAAACAAAAAACCAAGTAACAAAGTGACAAGCGAATTAGTAGTAGACGTACAGCCCAAGGAAATCTCTATTGCCCTCATGGAGGACAAGAACCTGGTAGAGTTCCAGAAAGAGGAACGAAACCTCTCCTTTTCCGTAGGCAACATGTACGTAGGTAAAGTCCGGAAACTCATGCCCGGCCTCAACGCCTGCTTTGTAGACGTAGGCTTTGAGAAAGACGCTTTTCTTCACTATCTGGACTTGGGACCACAATTTCATTCTTACCAGAAGTACCTCAAGCAAGTAATCAGCGACCGGAAAAAGCTCTATCCCATGTCGAAAGCTTCCATGCTGCCCGACATTGAAAAGGATGGAACCATTTCCAGCGTGCTCCAGCAGGGACAGGAAGTCATCGTACAGATTGTCAAGGAACCGATTTCCACCAAGGGGCCGCGACTGACCTGCGAATTGTCGTTCGCCGGACGCTATCTGGTACTGATACCTTTCAACGACAAAGTATCCGTTTCACAAAAAATAAAATCCAGCGAGGAAAGAGCACGCCTCAAACAACTGCTGCAGAGCATCAAGCCTAAGAACTTCGGAGTCATCGTACGTACTGTGGCCGAAGGAAAGCGCGTGGCAGAACTGGATGCGGAACTGAAAGTCCTGCTGAAACATTGGGAAGAAACCATCACGAAAGTACAGAAGGCCACCAAACTGCCCTCACTGGTTTATGAGGAAACAAGCCGTACCGTAGCCATGCTGCGCGACTTGTTCAACCCGTCGTACGAAAACATCTATGTGAACGACGAAACCGTTTTCAACGAAGTAAAAGATTATGTAGCACTCATTGCCCCCGAGCGTACGGGCATCGTGAAGCGCTACACCGGCCAGCTCCCTATTTTCGATAACTTCGGCATCACCAAGCAAATCAAATCCTCTTTCGGGAAAACCGTTTCCTATAAGAGTGGAGCTTATCTGATTATCGAACATACGGAAGCACTGCATGTGGTGGACGTAAACAGCGGAAACCGTTCCAAATCAACTAACGGACAAGAAGCGAATGCACTCGACGTAAATTTGGGCGCAGCCGATGAGTTGGCACGCCAGCTTCGTCTAAGAGATATGGGAGGTATCATTGTGGTAGACTTCATCGATATGAATCTGGCTGAAAACCGGCAGAAACTTTACGAGCGCATGTGCCAGAACATGCAGAAAGACCGGGCCAAGCACAACATCCTTCCTCTGAGCAAATTCGGACTTATGCAAATCACGCGCCAGCGTGTGCGTCCGGCCATGGATGTCACTACTGATGAAGACTGCCCCGTATGTTTCGGAAAAGGAAAAATCAAACCTTCCATCCTGTTTACCGATACATTGGAAAGTAAGATTGACTATATGGTCAACAAGCTAAAAGTGAAGAAATTCACACTACACATTCATCCTTATGTCGCTGCCTACGTAAATCAGGGACTCATGTCCATGAAGCGCAAATGGCAGATGAAATATGGATTTGGCATCAAAATCGTTCCGAACCAGAACCTGGCGTTCCTGCAATATAAATTCTTTGACGTGAACAACCAGGAAATGGACATGAAGGAAGAATTCGAAATTAAATAATCAGAAAGGCCGCCTCCCACTTTAACACAGGGAAGGCGGTCTTTTTTATATCTCCTTTTCCTTTATTTTAAAACACAAGGTCATAAATACTTCGACACGTTCGTGTCAACCTCTCGTCACCTTCGTGCGAAGACCTCGTCACGTACGTGTCGAGGTCTCCGCACGTACGTATCGAGCTAATTTTGTCGAGACAAAATGATGATAGCTCCAAGAGGTTTTATCAATAGTCCACTTGTCGATTTCCTCCTTTTTTTACTACCTTTGCAGAAAGGTATCATTTTAATATAAAATCATGAAAATACATAGCATTTTATTCGTTATTGGGGTTACATTCTCTCAGTTTTCACTGGCACAACAGACTTTGCCGCGCGATCCGGACTGCTGTACCAGTATCATGGTGGGGAAACTGGCCTCAACTGACGGCTCTGTCATGACAAGCCACACCTGCGACAGCTGGTACCGTACGTGGGTAAACGTAGTACCGGCAGCAGATTTTACCAACGACACAGTGATGAACATTTACGACGGACGCATGCACACGGAATCGGTCAACGACCAGACGAAACTGACCGTAAAAGGACAGATTCCGCAAGCCAAACATACCTATGCTTTTCTGGATACGGCTTATCCGTGTCTGAATGAGAAGCAGCTGGCCATGGGAGAAACAACCATTAGCGGACGGGATACCCTGCGGAACCCTAAAGGAATGTTCATGATTGAAGAACTGGCCCGCGTGGCATTGCAACGCTGCACCACGGCCCGCGATGCCATTCAGCTCATGGGCAAGCTGGTGAAGGAATACGGCTACGGCGATTCGGGCGAATGTCTGACCATTGCCGACCCTAAGGAAGTATGGCACTTTGAAATCTTCGGCGAAGGCCCCGACCAGATTGGCGGTGTATGGGCTGCCGTACGTATCCCCGACGATGAAGTGGGCGTATCGGCCAATATCTCACGCATCAGCACGCTCAACCTGAAGGATACACGTAACTATATGGCATCTGAAAATGTGTTCAGCGTGGCCAAGAAACTCAAGCTGTGGGATGGCAAGGAACCGTTCAAGTTCTGGAAAGCCTACGGAGGTCCGAACTATTTCGGCAAGATGCAGGCATTCAGCATCCGCGAGTTCTTCATTCTGAGCACACTGGCTCCGTCGCTCAAGCTTAGCATGGACGATGAGGAACTGCCGCTGAGTGTAAAACCGGAAAAGAAAATCAGTAATGCCGACGTGATGGCTTACCTGCGCCAGACGTATGAAGGTACGGAATGGAGCGTAACGAAAAACCTGAAAGTGGCTGTCAAGGACAGAAAAACCGGAAAGACCGATACCATTACCAGCCCGCGTGCCAACCCGTGGATGCGTACCGACGAGGTACAGCTGTTCAATGCCCTGCAAAAGGGTGCCGTGACAGCCAACCGCAACGTGGCCGTGCCGCAATGTGCGTACTCTACCGTTATCCAGTTGCGCGACTGGCTTCCGGATGCCGTAGGAGGTGTCTGCTGGTTTGGCATGGACAACCCCGGACAGAGTCCGCGCGTGCCCATCTTCTGTGGTACGACCGACCTGCCGGAAATGTTCAAGATTTGCGGCAACCACCGCTACCGCCTGGATGCTGCCTTGTGGCACTATCGCCAGGCCAACAAGCTGGCTACCGTGAGATGGGGAAATGCCCGGAAGATTTTGGAAAAGAACCTGCTCCATTTTGAAAGAAAAGGACTGGAAGAACTGCCGATGGTGGAACAGCGCTATGTCGAACTGGTCAAGAGTCAGGGAGAAGAAGCAGCCAAGGCTTATCTGACCGACTATACCAAAGACTTTATCGGAGCTACCCTTCTGCGCTGGGACGAAATGACCGCCAAATACTGGAATGACTACCGTTTCGGATTCTGATTCCTCATTTATACACACGTAAAAAGCACATAGAAAAAATATGAAAACAGTTACATTTATCTCTGCATTACTTCTTGCTTCGGCCACCGTTCAGGCACAGCCCAAGGCCGAAGGCTACCAGTTTACTACCGTAGTCAACCAGAAAGTGACTCCGGTCAAGAACCAGGCTGCTACCGGTACCTGCTGGTGCTTTGCCACTACCTCTTTCATCGAAGCCGAACTCCTGCGTCAGGGAAAAGGTGAATTCGACCTCTCGGAAATGTACATTGTCCGTCAGAAATACATGAACCAGTTGAACGACAACTACCTGCGCCACGGAAAAGGCAACATCGGTCAGGGAAGTATCTCACCCAGCTGGTTTACGGCTTTCACTCAGGTAGGTATCGTACCGGAAGAAGTGTACAGCGGCATCAACTACAACTCTCCTACACACAACCACAAGGAGCTGGCCTCTTATATGGAAGCCATTGTCGGAAAAGCCATACAGATGCGTCAGCGCAGTCCGGAATACGACAAGCTTATCAAGAGCCTGTTCGACATCTACATGGGCGAACTGCCTGAAAAGTTTACCTACAAAGGCAAGAAATACACCCCGCAGTCCTTCGCACAGAGCCTGGACATCCATCCCGAAGACTACGTCATGCTGACCAGCTTTACTCACAAGCCCTACTATCAGGCATTTGAAGTAGAGATTCCCGACAACTGGGAACATGCCAAGATGTACAACCTTCCGCTGGACGAAATGATGGAAGCTACAGACTATGCGCTGAAAAACGGCTATACCGTATGCTGGGACGGAGATGTCAGCGAAAAAGGTTTCTCTTTCAAGCACGGAGTAGCCATCAATCCGGAAACAGAAAAGACCGAAGACCTGAAGGATACCGATTTTGCCCGCTGGCAAGGCATGGATGCAAAGGAAAGACTCAGCGAAGCCTTCAAGTTTGAATATCCTTGTCCGGAAGTCAAGGTAACTCCCGAAATCCGCCAGAAAGGATACGAATCTTTCGTGACAACCGATGACCACCTGATGCACCTCACCGGCATTGCCAAGGACCAGAACGGCACGAAGTACTACATCACCAAGAACTCTTGGGGAACCGACCGCAATGACTTCGGCGGTTACCTGAACATGTCGGAAAGCTACGTACGTGCCAAAACCATCTACGTGCTTGTACACAAAGATGCCCTGAGCAAGGACATGAAGAAAAAGCTCGGACTGGCCGACTAAAAAACCTGCCTGAAAAACAACCAGGTTACCAAAATGGATGCTTATCTTTGCTGCTGTCAACAGATAAGCATCCATTTTTTATGAAAACTGAAGACTATACTCCCATTTTAGAATCAGCCGGCATCCGTCCCACCTCTACCCGACTGCTCATCTATGAAGCCATTGCCCGTAACAGTGACACATTCAGCCTGAGCACGTTGGAAAGGCAACTCGACAGCATCGACAAGTCGGTCATCTTCCGTACCCTCGTGCTCTTTCACGAGCACCACCTGATACACAGTGTAGACGACGGCAGCGGCTCACACAAATACTGCATCTGCCACAACCACGGACACTGCCACGAAGAAGAGGCTCACTGCCACTTCTATTGCGAAATCTGCCAGAACACCTACTGCCTGAACGAAGACCTGATACCGCACATCGACCTGCCCGAAGGCTTCATTGCCCGAAAAGTAAACTACATCGTGAAGGGTATCTGCGCCAAGTGCGCCGCCAAGCACTCCGTTTAAAGCCGTTTTGTTGATTTACATCAATAAAACACCGGAAAACCAAAATTTCATGTTACAAAACATATATTCTATTCAAAAAAGCCCTATCTTTGCAGCGTAATCAAGAACGAAAGTTCAACGGTTACCAGGAAAAAAGATTGTTATAGGATTTAAAAAGATTGTTTTTACCTCGTCGGGATGACGACGTATTTTTGGATTAGGTTTTAGATTTTAAGGTATTAAAGTTTTTTATTCACTAAAAAGAAAGGGTAACAACATGAAAACGATGAAGAATTTCATTCAGAAGGTCTTCAAGGGAGACCCGATGATTTGGGGTTACGTAATGCTCAGCTAATGAGTGTGTAACCCCTTTGCAGACCGGGGATGTTCGGCCTTTTTGACAGAAAGTTGTAAAGTTTACTGTATACAATACCTTTTAGAGGTATCATAAAAAAACGAGTGTATCCGCTTCGATGCACTCGTTTTTTATTTGGTTCTAAGATAGGAGGAACTCAGAATTTACCTTTTTGCTCTTCAATCCACCATTGGAAATTCAATGGTTTCAGTGGCTTCATTCCAATTTTCAATTGTGAAGTTTCCGGTTCCTCCCCCTGAAAAAATATTGCCAATCACCACATTTAAGGTTAAACGAGTGTTTGCCTCCAGGGTAGACGACAGATTACGCGCCAGCCGATGTACCGTTCCATCTTTCAAGGTAATAAACAGCTGTATCAAAGGATTGGCTGCCGACGGGAACAACATAATCATGGCATTGCTCATCTCCGTATTGTCAACAGAACGAACCAGGTCAAAAGCAACGGTCTTCACCTTATTTTCCGGCTCGGCCGTATACAGATTCAGCTTTTCCGCAATCCCGCCAATATGTACCTTTATACTCTCCACATTCGAACTGATTACTCCGTTATTCTGAGTCTTTACTATCACCTTCAAACCGGCTACTGCCCTATGCATATTGGCTTGCAAGTCTTCTTCACCAATGTTCACATTCTGCCTGCCATACACTAAGTCAAACACTGGAATGTAAGTTGTATCCGAAGAATTCTGCCTTAATTCAAAATACAGTTTGGATAAATCACTCCCTATCGACAAGCCCGGTTCCCTGATAGCCGGCGTAGTATGAATAGGTTCTTCATATTGTGGAGTACCCCAATACACCATATTATACTGCCCGACAGGAAGTGAAATCTCACGATTATTGTCCCCATAAATACTTCCGTCCTGAATATGGTAGAAACCATAAAACGTAGAAAGTTTATTGTTCACATAATTCCCACAAAAAATCGAAGTACCAGAGTTACAAGGATATGCCTCCAAGATTCCGGAAAGCGGACTGACATTGTCCACAATCCTCGATTCCAGACGAGGGGTCACAAGTCCCTCTTTTTCTTCATCAAGCACACAATCGTCTTTGTCACATGAAGCTACAGCTACAGATAGAGCTAAGGCTCCCAAAAAAATTTTCTTCATAATAAGCAAGATAAAAACATTAAAAAAGAATCAAGCCATAAAGACATCAGAGAAACGAATAGAGATAAAAACCAGAATAGGTTCAGAGATATATTTATAGTTACATGCTTTCCTATTATATATAACAATCCTAAAAGAAGAAAGTTCTTGAATCTGCCGCAAATTATTGCCAGTTCCGAATCTTTTCAATAACTTTCCTGCAAATTTCTAAAAACGATACAGAAATGTCATTAATCAGAGTTATTTTCTCCATTATTTTTCCGCCTCTTGCCGTGATTGACAAAGGCTGCGGCTCAATACTGATTGTCTTCATTCTCACCCTGTGCGGATGGATTCCAGGGGTAATCGGTGCCTTGATTATTCTCAACAAGAACTAAATCTAACTCTATCTCTAAATAAAAATCATTATGAAAGAATTACATGTACATGAAATTACAGGACATTCACTTGTCCCTGCAAAAGACATTCCGGCATTGCTCGATGAAAACCATATTGAATTTCAGGCTATCGATTGTGTAAACTGGAAGGACTATCCTTACCGCCCTGAAGTGGAATTCCGCATCGCTCACACGGGAGATACCATTTTGCTGAACTACCGCGTCAAGGAAGAAAGCGTACGTGCCGTAGCAGCAGAAGACAACGGCAGAGTATGGGAAGACTCCTGCTGTGAATTCTTCTTCCAGCTTCCCGAAGACCAGGAAGAAAATATCTATTATAACTTTGAATGCAACTGTGGAGGTACCTTGCTCATCGGCGGTGGAAGACCGGGCGACAGACCTCATGCACCAGTGGAAATCACCCGAAAAGTAGACCGCTGGACCTCGCTCGACAAAGCTCCTTTTGAAGAGCGTATGGGAGAATGCAGCTGGCAGCTGGCCCTTTGCATCCCGAAGGAAGCATTCTTCCGTCATCAGCTTAAAGGTTTCAAAGGAATGACTGCTCATGCCAATTTCTACAAATGCGGCGACTTGCAGCACACCCCGCACTTCCTGTCATGGAACAAAATAGACTTGCCGAAACCCTGCTTCCACTGTCCGGAATTCTTCGGTAAGATTATGTTTGAATAAGGAATTGCGCCAATAAAAAACAAGAACGAATGTACTTGACTGTTTTCCTCTCAGGGTATGAATACAAAAATGAATATAAGTATGAGAGAGAAAAGAGGAAAAGCAGTTAAGTAACATTCGCCTGCAAACATAATAGAAACTAAAAAAAGAGAACTAAATATGCTGTCCTCCACCCAGCGCCTGATACAAGTTGATAAGGCTTTGTATCTCCTTGAAACAGTTAGCGGTTTGAGAGAGCTGGGCATTTAACAACGTCTGCCGGGCAGTCAGCACTTCCAGATAGGTCGTGTTACCATGCTGCATCAGCAGTGACGTACTGGTGAAGGCCTTTTCCAGGGCAGCCACCTGATTTTCGTAATTATCTTTTTTCCTTTTACTTATCTGATAAGACACCAGCGCTTCGTTCACTTCCGTACCGGCATCCAGCAACTTTTGCTCAAAAGCCAGAAGAGCCTCTTCCTGCTGTGCCTTGGCAATGCGCCGACGGGCAATCAATGTCCCTCAGTTAAACAGCGGCTGCGTCAGTGAAGCCAGTGCTGAGGTAACAAACTTGCCCGGATTGGTAATCAGTCCACCCACCGAATTTGTCCATCCGGCACTTCCACTTAAGGTTATGGACGGATAAAAGGCAGAATTGGCCTGATTGGTCACATAAAACGCTTGTTCCAGGTCACGTTCGGCCATACGCACGTCCGGACGGTTGGAAAGCATCTGAAGTGGAACTCCCACAGACAGACGTGAAGTGAATTGTTGACCGGAAAGTTTTCCTCTCGCAATCTTATGCGGTGTCTCTGCCAGCAGCAAAGACAGACTGTTTTCCACCTGGTTAATCTGTTCTTCCAAATCCATCACTGAATTCTCTACTTCATAATAAGTAGCCCTCATCTGTGAAACGGCAGCCTCATCGGCCTGTCCCGTATCCATCAGGGCCTGCGTAGATTCCACAGTTTCCTTCCACGTATCGGCCGTTTGACGGGAAATCTCCAGTTGCTCATCGAGCATCAATAACGTGTAATATGTATTCGCGATATTGGCTATCAGGCTGGAGTACACTGCCTGCTTATAATCTTCACTTTGCAGATAAGCGGCTTTAGCCTGACGTTTGGCATTACGTAGTTTCCCGAAAATGTCCAGTTCCCAACTGGCTGTCACCGGAAGCGTATAGGTGTGTGAAGCCTTGCTACCTTCCACCGTATTGATACCCCCTTGCGGAGAAAAAGCAAAGGAAGGAAGAAAAGCCAGTTTGGCCGAAAGCAAAGAAGCCTTCGCTTCTTCCACACGCAGACTGGCTGTCTGCACATCTGTATTCTGTGCCAGCCCCTTTTCAATCAGCTCCTGCAAATAAGGGTCTGTAAAGAAATCCCGCCAGTGAATGAGGCTGTCTCAAAAGACAGCCTCTTTTTTATTTTTATGCAATAACTGTTTTATAATCAATAACATTAGTCTCCTTACCCTTAAAAATTGAAGTAGAAAGAGAAGGCAGATTGAACAAAAACGGAAATATTACGTTTAAAAACATGAACAGGCAAAAATATTAACGAGATAAACAAACTAAACTATAAAACGGTTAATTAGTTATTTTTTCAGCAAGAAAAGTTATAGGGATTGGTTTAAGAGATTGTAATCAACGAGAAAACAACAACGAAATGAGAAAACTTACCTTTATTGCATTCTTATGCACTTTGCTATTGGTATCCTGTAACCAGGAAGAACAATTAGACACATCGTCTGCTACAAACAAATCAGGGATTTTATTCAAATTACAAAAGGATGGATATGAAGGAAACACTTCACGTACTGCGGAAGAAGAGACTTCTCCATACGATGAGTTGCACTATTTCATAGTAGATGAAAACGGTGAAAAAGTAACAAACATCAAGAGTTATTATGAAGCTTCTACATCTACAATTTATACTGAAGGACTTCACAAAGGAAATTATCGCCTGCTGGTTTTAGGAATCCAGGGAAATTCCGCGAAAGACAAAGCTGTCATTCACACTCCTGAACACATACAAGATGAATGGCTGGCTTTTCCGGAAGATTTGCAAAAGCCATTGGAAGCCGAATATTTCTACTCGCAAACTCCTTTTTCCATTATAGAGGTGCAGACTACCAATGGAATGCAGGAAACGGCTTCCATTCCAGATGAAATAGTCCAGAAACGGATTATAAGCCGGGTAGATTTCGATTTTGCCTACCACAATCCTTATGTGCGCTATGCCGTAACGGATAAAAACCTTTCATTTGGCGACGTACGTTTTTACACCACTCTTTCAGGCAGCGGAGAATTGAGCGGTGAAAGCAATGGAACACTCTACCCGATTTCCTTGAATAAGCAGACTTCTTACCTCTTCATGCCGCTGTGCGAGAATGCGAAACTTAACGGTGAAATCACAATTTCTACTCGTAACTACCGTAAGGAGGAAAGACGTCAGGTCTATGGGTTCGAGCATAAATCGCTAAGCAGCAATCACATTCATCACATCGAATCGGTAGTGACTCATCCGGATGACAAGGATATAATGATGTTCATCACACCTGCGGCATACAATGCAGGCGGACATAAAGCCATCCTGCAGGATGATGAAACAAAGGAAGTGTACACCAACCCGTCACTCCGGAAGTTCAACACATCACAGCCGCTTCAGGTATCAGTTACCGAAGAAGGAAAGCTGCACGCACGCTTCTATTCTCCTCGTAAACTGAGCAACGTACTGATAAAAATGCAATTGCCGCAAGTGAGCAATGAGTATTTTGACCTGGCTTACTTTGATTCAATTCCTGCATTCTGCGATTTTTATGAGGAAATTCCATTGATAGAACGTACGGTAATGTGCCGCACGGAATCCGGTAAAATCATCGAAATAAGCAAAAAAACAGCTGAAGAACTCTCGGATGCCGTACTTAAAGTTGAATCTGATGATCCGTTCTGGGCCAAGCTACAGAAAATCAAACATGGGTGGAACATTTACTGGGGGCTATATGGCGGAGATCCGGAAAGAGAAGATGGTGGTCCGGTAGGTAACTGGATGGGAATACGCCCAGTACACTGCCGTGAATCGGTAGCCCTCTTCCTGAACTTCACCTATATGATTGACATGCCGGAACACGAACAGATTCTGCGTGACAATGCCGACCAGCTGTACGATGATAACAAACAGCCCGTAAAGGTGGAATCGGTACTGCAACAGATGCAAATGGCCAGAACCCTTCAGGTGGGATTGGTCTACCCAGGAAACGGAGTCGTTGGTTTAGGAGGTGGAAGTACCTTCGGATGTTACCAGCAAGGATGGTTTGAACACTATTTCAATACTTACTCGTGCAGTATCATGTTCCATGAACTGGGACACGTAATGGGATATGGACACAACAGTTCATTTACTTATGGACCATGGGCAGAAAAATTGATGAATAATTTTTATGTCAATAATATCCAGGACATGCCGATTGACTCCAAGAACTATTTGAACAGTTCGCAAAACCCTCACCGATACAAATAAACTAACGAAATACAATCTGACGAAAAAATGAATATGAAATATATACTTACAGTGGCAAGCGCAGGCTTGTTCTTACTAAGTGGCTGCCAAAAAGAAAAGATACGGCAGGATAATGCAGCAGACGGCTCACTTCGCATCAGCATCATCAGCTCCGGAATGAACTATGGGATAACCACAGAATCCGAAACAAATATACACACGCTTGATGCTTATCATTTTGAAAACGGCATATTAAGCGAATCATTCAACTCCCTACAGATTGATGAAAAAGGAGTATGCCGGCTCGACATTAAACAGAAAAACGGAATGCTCTATTTTCTGGCCAATGATGCAAACATAACTTCCCGCGCCAACCTGACAAACAATGTCACTACCCTGGAAGAGTTCCTGCAACTGATCGCAACAGCCGATGAAATGACCTCAAAGAGTCTATTGATGAGCGGCCATACAGAACTGGATGGAGAAAACACCTCTCTATCCGTGTCTCTTAAACGTGCGGTAGCCCGTATTGACCTGGAATCAGCTTTTCAAGATGCAGAAGTAAACAGCATCACAATAAGAGATATAGCCCTGACTGGTTTGGTGAATGAAGGAGGCGACAAAAGTGTGCTGACCAATATCGAAAAGACCGACTTGACAAAAGATTTTGGAGAACAACCGTTCAAAAACAAAAAGGAGTCTCTTTACTACCTGCCGGAACAAACAGCCAATGGTCATGCGGTAGAAATTCTGATGGCAGTCAATGGAGGATGGCATCGCTTGAAAACGACCCTGCCACCCTTGAAACGCAATACGGTGTACACACTTAAAGTGTATGGCAACGGAACAAATCTGAACGTAGAAGTGCTGACGGATAACTGGGAGAACGGTAACTCCTCCGAATCCGGCCTTACCCTCAAAGGATTGGTCGATAAAGAAAATTCACAACTTTCAGAAGGTGTAACTGTCAACGAACGTGGTGATACTGTATTTGTTCCTTCCTGGAACAGTAATTTCCAGCTCACCTTAGCAGCCGAATCAGGAGCTCAAGTCAGCGTTCTTGGAGAAGTAGAAGGTGTTACGGTAACCCCTGCCAGCCAGTCTAGAAGTCTTTCTCCCATAGCTGAATTCAATGTATCTAGCCGACAGAAAATGCCGGGCAGCAAAAGTGAATACATGTACCTGGATGTCTACAACGACCAGATACAAACCGGCCGGGTGGTACTGGTGTTTACTCCCAATCCGGTACAAATGAGCGGACTCATAGAATTCGACCAGAACGGAGAATGTAACTTCAACCGCTATGTGGACGGAGAACTGGCCAGCCTGATTTTACCGGAAGGAAAAACGGCCACGCTGAAGTTCGCCGAGGAAGAAGCACACTGGATGAAACTCGCCCCTGAAGGCGGCAATACCTATCGACTGCTGGGAGGATGGAAGCCCAATGATCCGAAAGCAGACGGACGGGAACAGGCAGGCGAATTAATCATTACCAATGAAGATGGCAGCCATCCGGAGACTTATACCATCCGACGCCTCAACTGGGGATTGCCGGTGGTAAATATCAACGGAACATGGTGGTGCAAGTACAACCTGAGAGGTAACGTGAAGAATTTCAACGACCAGATTCTGATTAATTCAGACCCGGCCAAAGACAGCAGTCTGGCAGACTACCTGACTTCCTGCTCTGACAATGAATTCCTGCACATCTTAGGCGACCAGTACCAGGCCGGAAATCCTGACGGATTAAAGCTGACTCATAATGGCGCTTCCTTCTATTATGAGGGATACAAAAGTCAGACGGATAACTTTGGAACCCTGGCGCCTACCGTCATGGCACCCGACGGTTACCAAATACCGGATTTCGATGACTACCGTTTCTTTACAGGAGGTACAAATTACAATTTGAAGTATTTCAATCCAGGCAGTTTCAACAACGGACTTGGCCAGCGCCTCAACTTTAAAGTCGTAGAACGCAATGCGACCTTCCAAGGCTTGCAGTACGGACCGATTACTTTCTATGATTTTGAATACGAAGGCAACCACTGGACACTCTGCGGCTTAGGCCATCAATGGGATGCCGCTAACATATCGAAAATGATGATTTTGCTGGCAACCTATGGCAACGGAGGAAGTACCTGGCTGATGGAAGGATATTCCCATAGTGACGGCAGAGGAAACTGGTTCAAATATGCAGGCAACAATGCATCCAAAACCCGTACCATCCGATGCGTCAAGACACCGGTGGAATACATCTACGAGTAAAAAGCGTAACAATATCCTAACAGAAAAATAAATCAGTATATGTACATCAGAAAATACATACAGCTTTTCGGCATACTTTCTGCCCTGTTTCTCACCACAGCTTGTGGAGAAGATAAACCTTCAGAGGGAAATACGCCCATCCGGACCATTACCACTCACCTGAGTGAATTTCAGGTGGAAGGAGAAAGCGCCCCCCTTCCCGGTGAAGGAGAGATTTACGATTTGCAGGCCTGCCTGTTTGAAAACGGTCTCATGACAGAAATCTATACCCAGTTCACCCAACAGAATGACCAATATGTGTTTCAGACCAGCAAAAGAGCAGGTCACCTCTACATCCTGGCTAACATTGCCGACCAGCTCAACATTCAGGAACTGAAAGCACAAGGCATTACCGAAGAAGAATGGCAGCAGATTACGTTTGCCCATGCCGACGATTACATACATGCCCCAGAATTTTTCTCCGGCATGATTGACCTGGGACAGACCGACGAAAACTTGCTTCACCTGGATTTGGAAAGAGGCATTGCCCGTTTTGACCTGTCCATTCAAAGCAACAGTCCCATCAAGGTGAACAAGGTGGTGTTCAAAAACATCACACAACACACCTTTCTGTTCCCGCAGAATCCTGTCATCATCCCTGCTCATGCAGAGATAAAAGACCGTTCCGTTGAGTTTGCAGAAGGACTGGGAACCAATACTCAAGGTATTTTCTACATGTATGAACAAGCTGGAGATAATTTAAAGGCAAGTCTGGAAATGGTGAAAAATGGAAAAGAGACCACTCTTGAAACCATACTTCCCTCTACCTTGAAACGCAACGTAGTGTACACATTGGAAATCAGCACAGACTCTACCACAGGAGAAGCCAAGCTGAATGTCATTGAATGGAAAAACGGAGGCGACCATATTCTGTCTTCCGACCTGACCAGCATAAAGGTAAATACCGAGGAATCCATACTTCCCGACAATGTGACAGTGAATGAGGAAAAAACACTGATAACCCTTCCTTATACATCTACAGATATGACATTGGTCATCGACTGTGACGATGAACTGGAACTGATTTCGGAAAACAATATGCCGATAAAAATCACCTCATTAGGAGGTCTCCGTCCGGAAACAATAGGAAAGAATGTATTCCGTATTCAGAAAGAAAAATGGAGACCCGGAGTTCCCGAAACGGAAATAAAGCTCAGATTCCACCGGAAAGGACTGCTTCACGACTATGCGGAAGACGCTCTGACATTAGTCTTATCTGAAAATCCGATTAAACTGGAAGGGCTCATCCACTTCCATGACGGCTATGAATTTGATTTCGGACGCTACATTGACAATGAATTGGGGCTCATCATTCTGCCGGAATCTAAAAAACTGACGGTGGAATACGAAAGCGGTGAAGGACACTGGATCAAATTGGAAGAGCAGGATGAAACACCCAACTCATTCCGCATCATAGGAGGCTGGAAGCCCAATGACCCTACGGCCAACGGACGCAAGCAAAAAGCCACACTGGTAATCTGCAATACCGACGGTACGGACAGAGAAGAATACACGGTCGTACGCCGCAACTGGGGACTCCCTGTTACCTACCTCAACGGTGTATGGTGGTGCAAGTACAATGCCATGGGAGATTCCAAGAATTTCAACGACCAGATACTTTCTTCGAACGACCCGGCTGCCAAGGCAGGAAAGACGCTTTTTGATTACCTGCGCGACTGTACTCCTGAGGAGTTCTTCAAGTTATGGAAATGGCAGTACCAGGGAAAAACCACGCAGGGAATGGAAGTGATTGATGACGGTGGAGTGGCTAAAATGAAAGGATATGGTCCGTCTAGCGAGCATATCAATAAACTGGATGCTACCGCCATGGCACCCGACGGCTACGAACTTCCTTCCATGGAAAACTTCGAAAGAGTCTTAAGTTCAACCAGCGGAACCATCTGGCTGATGTGGAACGGAAGCCATACCACGGCATGGAACGGAGGCTCAAACATCCAACGTCGCCAAAGAAGAAGAAACGATGTTACCGTAGGAACCGTAGCGCTGTCTGACCTGATTTACATTCAGATGTATAATAATGCAGAGCAGCAATATGAACCACTCGTATGGTATGGGCCTGGAGCACAATGGGATGACAGTGGTATCAAACATGGACACTACAATGCCATGTTATGGGCTACCCACTCGCCCAGCAACGGACAGGGATGGTTTTATAACGGAACAATGGCAGGGCTTTATCCCAACAAGAACGGTGCAGGATCAAACGACACCCGACTTCTTCGCTTTAAGAAATCGGACGTAGAATACATCTATGAATAACAACCCTCAAAACGTCTTTGCGTTTCAAAGTAAACGCAAGGACGTTTTACTTAAAACGCAAGTGCGTTTGGACCAAAACTCTTTTACGTTTTAGTTCAAACGCACTTGCGTTTTTTTCATGCTTTCAGAAAGCCTGTATATTTCTTAATAAATCAATTGAAAAACAGCCCAATAACCTCCTGCCATAAACAACAGCATCAACAATTCAGACAAGCGGTTGATACGAATGGCCACACGCATATCCCGACTGCTCAGCGAACGAGGATTGTCTCCGATGAAAGGCTTGTAAACCGTCTCGCCGAAATAGTCGTGCGGACCGCCAAAGCGGCAGTTCAGGATTCCGGCCAGTGCCGCTTCCGGATAACCGGAATTAGGACTGGCATGCATCCGTCCGTAATGTGCCACGAACTTCAGCAACGACCAGCGACCGGAAACCAGCACCATCAGCAGGGCAGTCAGCCGGGCGGGAAGGTAATTGGCCACATCGTCCATACGGGCCGCCCAGCAGCCAAAATCTTTATAACGGGCATTGCGGTAGCCAATCATAGAGTCGAGGGTATTAACCATCTTATACGCCAGCATCCCCGGCACACCCAACAGAAAATACCAGAAAAGCGGAGCAATTACCCCGTCACTCAGGTTCTCAGCCAAGGTCTCAAGAGCCGCCGTACGCACCTCTTGGTCAGTCAAGGAAGAAGTATCTCTTCCCACGATGCGGGCCACCTGCTTTCTTCCAGCTTCCAGCGAAATATCCGCTGCTTCAAACACCATCCGTACTTCATCTATCAGAGTTTTTCCGGCCAGGCAATAGAATACGGCCACTACCGAGAGTGCTATCTTTACCCACGGATGCAGCAGAGCTGCCGCCTCCAGCAATCCCTTGCTCACCAGGAAGACAAGCACGACCAGCCCTATTGCGGTCCATGCTCCGTTTCGTTTGCGGTGAGTTCCCTGATTCCCTCTGCGTTCACACCGTGAAATCAGTTTCCCGAATCCTATTACCGGATGGGGCAGCCACAGCGGGTCACCTAAAATCTTATCAAGCAGAAAACCTCCTGCCAGGGGAATCAATCCCATTACGAGTTCTGTATCCATTCGTGTATGCCTTCAATTAATAGATTGTTTTCTTCTTCCGTCTGTATGGCAATACGGAAATAACGTGCATCCAGTCCCTCGAAATTGGATGCGTCGCGAATCAGCAGCCCGTGCCGGGTAGCCAAGAATTCTTTCAGTTGTGCCGCAGTACCCTGCTGAAGCCGCGCTAAGAAATAATGCGTATCCGTAGGCAGTACCTCTACCCCACCCAATGCTTCCAGCGCATCGGTCACCCGTTTCCGCTCAGCCAGCAAAGCCTGTATGTCCATGCGATATTCCTCCGGATGCTGTAGCAGGTAATGTCCAGCTTCTACGGCCAAGGCATTAACCGACCAAGGCATACGGCAGGCACGTATCCGAGAAAGAAGTTCCCTGCTGCCCGTCACCGCTCCCAGACGCAGGCCCGGCACCGCATAACATTTGGTCATGGAATGCAGGAGCAATACGTTAGGCAATTTCACCGTCTCAGCTACGGACAGCACCTCTTTCTCTGTAAACAGCGCATACGACTGGTCGATGACAAACAACTTTCGGGGATATGTGGCTATCAGGCGGCGAAGCGTAGCGGCATCCCATGTCTGCCCCGTGGGGTTGTTCGGATTACACAGCCAGAAAATCCCTTCGTCGTCTGTCAGCTTCTCCAGGCTGGAAATGCCTTCCACCCGATGTCCGTGCAAGCGGCAGGCATCTGCATATTCACTAAAGGTCGGTATCCATACAGCAGAATGACTCCTGCGAAAAGCCTGAGCAATGAGGTAAATGGCCTCTGTGGCTCCGTTCGTCACACAGACTTCCTCTGGACTGACACCATGCAACCGGGCCAGCTCGGCAGCCAGCGCATAGGGTTCCGGTTCCGGATAGGAACGGATGCACGACAGGTATCTAGACAGATAGCGGTTCAACCCGTCATGGTTCACCCGGTGGTACACATTCGAACTGAAATTGGCACGAATGGCCGTATAGCGATAGGCGTCGTCTCCGTGTCCGTTAATCATTTTGAGTCAGTATTTGGTAAAGCAGCGGCATGTTCAGATGCTTCCGCACATGGTCGGCCAACTTATTGTATTGTTCTTCCTTGAAAGCGGCATAATCCAGCTGAGGCTGCTCCAGCTTTTCGGTATACGGAGCCAACAGCCACTCTATCACTTCCGGATTATCCAGTATACCGTGAATGTAGGAACCCGCACATTTCCGGTCCACCACACAGCCATCCGTTTCTCCATTCTCCAGACGTACTAACGGAATCAAAGTCTCTCCTTCCACTGCCGAAGTACGCCCCATGTGGATTTCATATCCTGTGCAGTTCGGTTCTTCGGAAAACAGGAAAGCAAAACGTACCTGACGTGTCACCTTCTCTCCTTCGATGACCGTTTCTGTAGGCAGAAGTCCCAGTCCGGGCATCTGGCTGATACTTCCTTCCACTCCGTCGGGGTCGGCAATCCGCTGCCCCATCATCTGGTATCCGCCACAAATTCCCATCACGGTAGCACCGTTGCGGCGTGCCTGAAGAATGGCTTGTGCCACTCCGTTACGACGCAACTCATACAAGTCGTCGATGGTGCTCTTGCTGCCGGGCAGCAGGATGATGTCGGCCTTCATCAGGTCATCCACGTTGTTCGTATAGTATAAGTTTACCCGTTCGTCATGCTCCAGCATATTGAAATCAGTGAAGTTCGAGAGATGACGGAGCAACACCACCGCCACATTGACCTTCCCCTGCACCGCTTTCCGCTGTTTCAAGGAAAGCTCCACCGAATCTTCTTCCTCAATGTAGATGTCGTGATAATATGGTATCACGCCCAGCACCGGAATGCCACAGATTTCTTCCATCATCTTCACACCCGACTCAAACAAGCGAAGGTCGCCACGAAACTTATTGACAATGATTCCCTTGATGCGCTTGCGGTCTTCCGGCGTCTGCAGGGCCACCGAACCGTAGGCACTGGCAAACACGCCTCCCCGATCGATGTCGGCTACCAGAATCACATCCGCATGGGCATGACGCGCCATGGGCAGATTCACCAAGTCTGTATCCTTCAGGTTGATTTCCGAGATACTGCCCGCTCCTTCCATCACCACCGGATTGTAACGGGCTGCCAGGCGGTCGAATGCCTGGTTCACTTCCCGGCGCAACTCATCACGACCCTCTGTCCGGAAATAGGCATACGCACTTCGGTTGCCTATGGGCTTGCCGTTCAGTACCACTTGTGAAGTATGGTCGGAAGTCGGTTTCAGCAGCAAAGGATTCATGTCGGTATGACAGGGTACTCCTGCCGCCTCAGCCTGCACCGCCTGTGCCCGGCCGATTTCCAGTCCTTCGGGAGTGGCATACGAGTTGAGTGCCATGTTCTGTGCCTTGAAGGGTGCCGGATGATACCCGTCCTGCAAAAAGATACGGCATAGCGCCGCAGCCAGCACACTCTTACCTACATCACTTCCCGTTCCGGCCAGCATGAGCGGATGCAAACGCGGAAGCGGCAAGTCGATTTCCACCATCCCTCCGTAAGGAGGCAAGGCTTTCATGGCATCTTCCAGTTTCACCTTACCGGCATAGACCTGTGCAGCTACCAGCACACCTCCATGGGCAAACACCAGTGCCGGACCTGAAGTACGGTCCAGGTGGTCAAAGAAGTCGGACACACGGGCCAGCACGTCCATGAACGACTCGCCTTCGGTAGTCCGAACCCGCAAGTAATCATTATACCATTCCTGGATGCGCGGGTCGGTTATTTCCTCGAAACGCTGCATCTCCCACTCACCCATGTTCATTTCTTTCAGCCGCTCGTCACGTTCCGCTTCGGGAAAGCCGCAATAGGCCGCCAAGCGTGTACAGCGGGACAAAGGACTGGTATAGATACGTGAAAAACGCATTCCCGTATCCTGAAGGGCCTTTTTACATGCCTCTGCCTCTTCCTGAAACGAAGCACGCAGGGGCACATCGGTCTGCCCGTAGCACGTCCCGGGTGCCACATCCACCGAAGTATGTCGAACTAAATATACTTTCATTTTCTTATGTCTAACCGTATTAAAAATTATATGCCATCACTACTGCTCCCATCCAGCACGCCAGTTCACACAAAAGGAAAAGTGCGCCACAACAGTCGCCGGTATATCCTCCTAAACATCGCTTGAGCAGCCAGCCCAATCCAATGAAAAGTACACATGGAAAGCACAGCATCCCCCAATAAGAAAAAGGTAAAAGCAGTAAAGGCAACAATCCGCCTGCAATATTGGCTATCCACTCCGAAAGGCTCATGCGGGTATAGACCACCTTAGCCTTGCTTTCTTCTTCTTTTCGGGCGTACGGAAGAAACAGGAGCATGAAACTGCATACAAACTTGCAGAAAGGGTCGGCCACACACAGCACCCAGGGAATGACGGACACAGGCAAGGATACCAATAACGAGAATGAGAGCAAATAATACAATATCAGCCCCAGCACACCGTAGCTCCCGATATGGGAATCTTTCATGATGCGGAGAATGCCTTCCCGGTCGCGTCCGCCCCCAAATCCGTCGAAGAAATCAGCCAGGCCGTCTTCATGTAAAGCCCCCGTCAGGAATAGACGGGTACACAAGGCCAGCAGTACCGCTACCGACAGAGGAAACCAGGTGGAGAAAACCCAGAAAGACAGGGCCATCACCCCTCCCGTGAGCCATCCGCAAAGGCTCCAGTAACTCACCACGTGCCGAAAGCATTCGGACGGCACCGTACAAATCCGCCAGAAAGGCAGACGGGTGAAAAACATCAGAGCAGCCAGTAAATTATTCATGAGGTCAGAAGTATTTGGTAATGGATGCATGGGCAAAGTTATCCATCTCATTCAGCATCCGCACGGCTGAATCGAGGATAGGAAAGGCACAGACAGAGCCGCTTCCCTCACCCAGACGCAATGACAGATTCAACAACGGACGGGCGTGCAGGTAGTCCAGCAACAGTTTGTGTCCGCTTTCATCTCCCTGATGTCCGAACACAGCATACGAAAGTACGTCGGGACACAAACGCGAAGCAGCCAGTATACAGTTGGTCATGATAAAGCCGTCCACAAGAATGACCATGCGCAGCTCTGCCGCACGCAACATGCCACCTACTGCCATCATCATCTCAAGTCCTCCGAAACGACACAGGATTTCTTCCACCGTATGCTCGCCCGAGAAATGTTGAAGAGCCTGCTGAAGCACCCGGAACTTATGGGTCATGGCTTCTCCATACAGTCCGCTGCCGGCTCCCACGCATTGTTCCAGTGGAATACCCGTCAGGCAACTCATCCACAAGGAAGAAGCGGAGGTGTTTCCTACTCCCATTTCGCCGAAACTCACCACGTTACAACCTGCGGCATGAATACGGTCTACGCATTGCGCTCCACGCTCCAGACACAGATTCATTTCCTCGGGTGTCATGGCATCTTCGTGAAGGAAATTACGTGTACCGCGACGGACTTTCATATCAATGATACCTTTTTCGTAGGGCAAGTCGTAATCCACTCCTGCATCAATGATTTCCAGGCGGAATCCATGCTGACGGCACAAAAAGTTGATACCGGCTCCTCCGTGCAGGAAATTACTGATTTGCTGCCAGGTAATCTCCTTCGGCGAAGCACTGACCTTCTCTTCCACAATGCCGTGGTCGGCTGCAAAAAGCAAGTTATACGGATTGTTCAACGAAGGCGACAAGGTCTGCTGAATCATACAAACCTGCAGAGCCAATTCCTCCAGACGCCCCAGAGAACCTTTCGGTTTCGTCAGGTTATCAATCTTTTCACGGGCTGCCTGCTCCAGTTCCGGATAGGCAATAGGTGCTATAGTAAACTTACGCATGATTTATCCTTTCACTTTAACCGGAATACCGGAAACCATCAGTACGACCTGATCGGCTTTCGAAGCAATATACTGGTTCATCCATCCCTGCAAATCGGTGAAACGACGCTGTACCTCATTGGGGGAAACACCTCCCATACCAATCTCGTTCGTGACGAAAATAAAGATTGCATCCTGGGCAGTGAAACGGTCGAATTCCTGCTTCAAGGCTTCTAAGGCAAGTGACACTTCCGGCTGTTCCACAAAGTAGTTCGTACACCAGAGCGTCACGCAGTCAATGACAGCCACCCGTCCCGTAATGTCATGACGGCTCAGTTCCTTTTCTTCTTCGATGTTCGTCCACTCCGGACCCCGGTTTTGCTGGTGACGCTCCACCCTGCGGCGAAATTCCTCGTCCCATATCTTTGCCGTAGCTATATACACCGGCGATGTGGACAACTCATGAGCCAGACGTTCTGCATAGCTGCTTTTTCCGGAACGCTCACCTCCCGTAATCAGTATTATCTTCTTCATAATCTTCTGCTGTGGTTTTCAGCTTCCATTACTATAAATAAAAAACTGTCTCAAGGCAAATGTGCACTCCGTAGCCGGAACGATGCATCCGTTTACCTTGAGACAGTTTCCTGTTCCAAATTGTACATCAAGCTGTACGACTCTTCTGCTTTATTCGGCTGCTTTTTCTGTTTCTACGAAATCAGTTTCTCCGTTTGACACCAGCAGGTTGTACCACTGAATCAATTTCTTAATGTCACTGGTATGTACACGGTCACGGTCGTAGTTAGGCAATACTTCAGCCATAAATGCGTGCAGTTCTTCTGCAGAAGCTTTCTTGTAATCCAAAGAAGTCACGTTACCGTTTTCTTTCTTCTTTACAGATTCCAGCACTTCACCCAAAGCTACCTCTTCTGCATCAGTATACATGGCAATATCACCCAATGAAATCACCTTGTCACTGGCATAGACCGGAACTCTTTTCTTATCTGCACTGACTGTTTCCACAATCAGCATATTCTTTGCCTGAGAAATCAGTTTGTACAAACCTGGTTTTCCAGAAATCGCTAAAATAGTCTTCAACATATTATCTCTAATGATTAATTTAATTACGAGTGACAAAAATACAACTCACGAATGACATACACAAACTATCGGCCCGTTTTTCTGTGAGCAAGCCACTCTTCCAACGCCGCAATCTGCGTATCCAACTGTAATTTTTCGTCGTTGAAAATGACATAGTCGGCCCGACGCTTCTTTTCTTCGTCATCCATCTGTGCGGAAATACGTGCCCTTATCTGTGCTTCCGTAGCGGCATCCCGCTGCATAGCCCGCGTTATACGCAACTCCATGGGAGCATACACCATCACGACATAGTCCACGGCTGTGTGAAAACCCGACTCAAACAGAATGGCACTTTCCATAGCCACCACCTCCGTACCGGATGTGGCCTGACGGTCTGCCCACTGTTGGAAGTCTTCATACACACAAGGATGGATGATGCGGTTAACGCGTCCGGCATTCTCCGCCGAGGCAAACAAGTAATTTGCCAGCACGGGCTTGTTCAATGAGCCGTCTGCCTTATACACTTCTTCTCCTAACAAAGCCAACAAACCCTCACGTATCCGTGGATGAGAAAGCGTCAGTTTCTTGGCTTCCGTATCCGTATCGTATACAGGAATGCCTGCCTCTTCCAGCAAGTGCGACACATAGGATTTACCACTCCCGATACCTCCTGTGATTCCAATCTTGATCATTCCGATTCTTTTTCTTTAGAGGGTTCGCTTACAATCTGCTGTTCAATCAGATAATCCACAGAGGAAGGAGTCACACGCACGTGACTTACTACATCCGGATATTTTTTGATGGTAAGCGGCAGTTTCTCTGATTTATTACCAATCACGTCAGCATAAGAAACACCGACCAGAAAATCTTTCTCCGTCACGGACTTGAAGTTCTTCAGTCCCACCTGCACAGTTACCTGCACCTTAGACGGGAAAGTCCGCAAGACCTTTCCTTTCGGGAAACCGATTCCCACCACTGGCACTTCCAGCGTCTTCTCTGAATACATATCCACACAGGCCACCACATCTACGGACGACGGCACAAACTTCACGCCATGAAGCTTTTGCAGGTTGATATGTTTCTTCAGTGTATCCGTTACGTTGGTCCAATGGAAGGGTTGCGTATACGCTGTCAGAATGGTATTCAGCACACCCTGAGGGGCATAGACAACCACAGAATCAGGTATCACCCGAATATCCGACACATAATATTGTCTGCCGGCCGAGACTTCTCCGCCCACCGCTACCGGCACTTTCTTGGGTATTCCCCTTGAATAGATATAATCCAGTGTGTCCGGACGTACGGCAAGCAGTTGCGTAGAGTTATTCAACTGGGCACTGATTTTCTTCAGTACCTCGGTCTGAGGAATGCGGACATAAGAACCCTTGTCCTGATAATCCTCAAAGTTAAAAGTCAGCGGAAAGAAAGTACGTCCCAGCATGTAATTCAGCAGCACCGTCCCTCTGTCTTCCACCTTCACTCGGATTTCATCAGGCAGTTCGGACGTCATGACCACCTCTTTCGGCACATTCTTCAGCCTGACCGGAATCTTAAACTCCGTCTGATACGTGTCGTTCATGGTCTGCAAGAACCAGAAGCAAAGCGACACGAATACAAAAAACAGAAAAATCAGAAACTCTCTGCTCTTGGCACTGAGCAGAAAGTTCCTGATTTTTCGTATGAATATCAAGTTATATCTCTTTATGTTCTTTCGATCGAACATAGTCATTCATATTTATTTCGCAGGCTGAGCCTGTGCATCTGCATAAATTGAATTCTTATCTACTTTGATTTTTACACCAGCAGCTACTTCAACTACTACAGTATTATCTTCTATTTCCTTGATTTTTCCATAAATCCCCCCCGCAGTTACTACAGACTGGCCTACTTCCAAATTCCTGCGGAATTTAGCTATCTCTTTCTGTTTCTTGTTCTGGGGACGAATCATAAAAAAGTACATAATGGCGAAAATAGCCACCATCATAATAAGGAAAGAGTAATCTGCTCCTCCCTGTGCCTGCAATACTACAGCTAACAAATTCATAAGTTTCTCGATTTAGATTAATAATAGCTAGACAAATATATCAGTTTTTGGTCAGCTTGTTTTCCTTTTTCAATTGATTAACAATACCGTCCAAAGTACCGTTAATAAAACCGCCACTCTTAGGAGTGCTATACAGTTTGGCAATTTCCACGTATTCATTCAACGATACATTTACCGGAATGTTAGGGAAACTCAGAATCTCAGCCAATGCAATCTGCATGATGATGACATCCATCACAGCTACTCGGCTCAAATCCCAATTCTTTGAATTCTCACTGATTAAATGACGGTAATAATCCGCATTCAGGATAGAACGACGGAACAAACGGCGAGCGAAGTCCTGATCTTCTTCATCCTTAAATTCAGGAAGAAGTTCCTGCTTTTCGCCATTCTCAGGATTGAAACGCTTGATAGTCTTCAATACAAAAGTATCCACGATTTCCTTGTCATCATTCCAGTACAAGCTCTGGTCTTCCAGAACTTCATCAAGGGCAGTATTGTTGAAAATAATCTTCTTGTAAAGTTTTCTCCACAACTCACGATCCTCTTCATATGAAGAAGTTTCGCTGGCCATGTATTCTTTATATATATCACTCTGCATGATTTGCTCACACAGGTTTTTAATGAAATCACCTTCATTTTCCCAGGTCTTCTTCTGAGAAGAAGCAAAAGCATTCAGCTGTTTGTTGATTTCCAACTGCGCAATAAAGCGATTTTCTACAAATTTCATGTTGGGGGACAAATCTTCTTTGGTAGGAACCAACTTGTTTTTTGCTGCATCCAACCGCTTGTTGGCATACTTGGTTACCTCTACCATCAAAAGCAAAAGATAGTTGTACAAATCATACGCTTTAGATAAACTGAAGAACAACTCCTTTTCTGCAGTATCCAAATTTTTACCTCCGTTCTGATAATACGCATAAATTATCTGAACTATCTTCAGACGAATAAGAACTCTGTTAATCATAATATATAAACAAACTATATTTTATTTTAGGTGGGCAAAAGTAAGCATTTTTCCTTTATCACACACCATAAAGCCTTATATTTTTTCTTTTTTTTCAGAGATTCGACATTTTTCCTCATTCTCTTTTGGCACATTGCAAAAAAATATTCAAATTTGAACGCATTTTTATTAGTAACAGTGAGTTATGGAAGAACTGAAGAAGAAAAGTACGACTATTGAAAACGACAAAGAAATCGTTTTCTCCAAAGCTATCAAAGCTGGAAAACGAATTTACTACTTGGATGTAAAGAAAAACCGGAAAGAGGAAATGTTCATTGCTATCACAGAAAGCAAGAAAGTAGTGTCTCTTGACAAAGATGATCCTCAGGTTAATTTTGAAAAACACAAGATTTTCCTGTACAAGGAAGATTTTGAGAAGTTTATGAACGGTTTGCAGCAAGCTATCGATTTCATCGGACACGAACAGGGAACCACAAGTGAAGCACATTATCAGCCTGCTACAGCTACAGAAGAAATGCCTTCACAATCTGAAGAAATAAAAATTGACATCGATTTTTAAGATAAAGCGCAAAAAGCACTGATTCCAACTTGAATTACAGGAATTTATTCCATGAACATTTGGAAAGTAAAAAGAAAATGCATACCTTTGCGCCGCTTTTTCAAGCTCATCGTGTGATATACCACATCGTGTGATGGCGAATTAAGCAAACAATCAACTTAATTTAGAGTAACACAAAAATTTTAAAAACAATGAAATCAATCGAAATCAAAGGTTCTTTGAGAACTGAAACTGGTAAGAAAGCCACTCGTGAACTTCGTAAAGACAATGGTGTTCCTTGCGTATTGTACGGAACTCAGAAAGATGAAAACGGCAATCAGGTTGCTACTCACTTTACAGTTCCTACTGAAGGCTTGCGTAACTTGGTATACACACCGCACATCTACGTTGTAGACCTGAACATTGATGGCAAGATTGTAAACGCTATCATGAAAGATATCCAGTTCCACCCTGTAACAGACAAAATTCTGCACGTTGACTTCTATCAGATCGACGAAAGCAAACCTATCGTAATGGAAGTTCCTGTGAAGTTGGAAGGTTTGGCAGAAGGTGTGAAAGCCGGTGGTAAATTGGCTCTGCAGATCCGTAAGTTGAAAGTGAAAGCTTTGTACAATGTAATTCCTGAACGTCTGGTTGTAGACGTAACTCCGCTGGGATTGGGTAAAACTATCAAAGTGGGTGAACTGAAATACGAAGGTCTGGAACTGCTGAACGCAAAAGAAGCTGTAGTTTGTGCAGTTAAATTGACTCGTGCTGCTCGTGGTGCTCAGGCTGCTGCTGGTAAATAATTTCAGTAACCTAAAACTACAAAAATCCTTTCAATGAAATACTTGATTGTTGGACTGGGGAATATCGGTGAAGAATACCGCGAAACCCGTCATAATATAGGATTTATGGTATTGGACGCCTTGGCTAAGGCGTCCAATATTGTTTTTAGCGACGGACGTTATGGAGCTACTGCCCAGCTCTCGCTAAAAGGCAGACAATTGATTCTGCTGAAACCATCCACTTACATGAACCTGAGTGGGAATGCAGTACGCTATTGGATGCAACAAGAAAAAATCCCTTTGGAAAACGTATTGATTGTAGTAGATGACCTGGCCCTGCCTTTTGGCACCCTGCGACTGAAAGGAAAAGGCAGTGATGCAGGCCACAACGGATTGAAGCACATTGCCGCTACGTTAGGCACTCAAAACTATGCCCGCCTGCGCTTTGGCATCGGAAACGACTTCCCGAAAGGAGGACAAATTGATTTCGTTCTCGGACATTTCGACGAAGAATCCATGAAGCTGATGCCGGAACGTCTGGAAGTAGCACAGGAAATCATCAAGAGTTTCTGTCTGGCCGGACTGAACATCACCATGAATCAATATAATAACAAATAAAAGCCATGCCGGAAGCACGAATTGACAAATGGATGTGGGCTGCACGTATCTTCAAGACAAGAACCATTGCTGCCGAAGCCTGCAAAAAAGGAAGAATCTCGATCAACGGTTCTCAGGTGAAACCTGCCCGAATGGTGAAACCAGGGGACGTGGTACAGGTCAGAAAGCCTCCTGTAACCTATTCCTTCAAGGTGCTGCAGGCCATTGAAAAAAGAGTGGGAGCCAAACTGGTACCGGAAATCATGGAAAACGTAACCACACCCGACCAGTATGAATTGCTGGAGATGAGTAAAATCAGCGGATTCGTAGACCGTGCCCGTGGTACAGGACGCCCCACAAAGAAAGAACGAAGAGACTTGGACGAATTCTTCATGCCAGAATACCTGGACGACTTTGACTTCGACTTTGATGACGAGGAGGATGAAGAATAAATATTGTCCGTATCAAAAATAAAAGCTGGACTTGCCTATTCACTTGTGCAAGTCCAGCTTTTTTATTCTGCCTTGGCTGTTACCTCCGAAGCTTCAAACAACGCATTCAAATTCTTTTCCTCTCCTACGACCCATACCACATCGCCTTTCTGCAATTCAAAAGAGACTTCCGGCTGCCGCAGGTTGCTGTCGTCGGCAGACTCAATTCCGACCACCAGACAATGGTATTTATTTCGGATACCACTTTCACGAATCGTACGCCCACTAAATGGTGAATTCCGTGCAATGACAAACTGCTTCAAGTACATCTCGCGGTTCTCAAAGTCCTCATCCTTGTAACCTTCGGCCACCTTTTCCAACTGTCCGGAGAAAACAGACAACTGTTCGTCGGTACCGATAACCTGCAACTTGTCATTCGGGAAAATCCGGTTTCCTCCACCCGGGATATTAATACGGTGCGCACCTCGTATGATAGAAGCCACATGCACTCCGTATTTCTTTCCAAAATCAAGTTCCATCAAGGTCTTTCCTCCCCACAACGAATCAGCAGGAACCACAAAATCCGACAAGTGCAAATCACGGTCCAGCAGTCGTCCGGCATATTCCGGCTGACTCTCTCCCAAATACGCTTTCTTGATTTCCTTGGAACGGAGGTTCTGCACAAACACCCTTTCCATCCCGATTGACTGCTTTTTCAAGAAACGGGAGAAAATCATCAGCAGAACGACCAGAATAGCAATACCCACCATAAGCGCGGCAGAGGCCTGGAACAGATACTTGATGATGTAGACCACAAACAATACAGCCAGCACAATGCGAAGCAATACGATTGAAATCAGCGGTGCATGATTGAAACGGCTGTCCGCCCAAAGTGCCTTAAACTCGATGGAATGATTCTTCTTCATAATCATGGCACGGAGGAAAGGAGAAATCAATAAGATGGTCACTACCGCTCCCAACACTTTTCCCCAGAAACCTCCCAGTGCGGAAATCAAAAGAGGAAGGAACAGGTTGAATGACAATACCACCATCGCAATGGAGAGTACCAGGTAAATCAATATGATACGCACAATCGCTCCCAACAGTTTTTTCCAGTTGTTCTGATGGTTTACAGGCTGCACTCCTACCGAATAACGCTCCAGCAAATGCTTCCAGAATACCGGAAGATGCCGATCCACCCAGCCATAAGCAGGACCGGACAAACGAATCATATAAGGAGTAAGGAAGGTCGTTATCACGGATACAGCCACCACAATCGGATATAGGAAAGAGCTTGTCACATTCAGGCTTACCCCCAATGCCGCGATGATAAAGGCAAATTCACCAATCTGTGTCAAACTGAATCCACACTGCATGGCGATTTTCAACGGCTGACCTGACAGCAACACACCTCCCGTTCCAAAGATGGTCTGTCCTAACAATATGGCTACCACAATCGCCAGAATCGGCCAAATGTATTCCACAATCATGTTCGGGTCGACCATCATTCCGACTGATACGAAGAAGATGGCTCCAAACAAATCTTTCACCGGAGCCACAAGCTTGTCAATGTGTTCCGATTCCACCGTTTCCGCCAGAATGGACCCCATGATAAATGCGCCAAAGGCTGGAGAGAAGCCTACACGGGCCGCCAGCACCACCATCCCGAAGCACAAGGCCAAGGACACAATGAGCAACGTCTCATCACTCATCAGTTTGCGTGCCCTCTTTAAGAAGAGCGGAATCAAATAAATACCTACCACAAACCAGAGAATCAGGAAGAACACCAGTTTTCCGATGCTGTAAATCATCTCACTTCCTTCAAAATTCTTGCTTACGGCCATGGTAGAAAGCATCACCATCAGCACAATGGCCAGAATATCTTCCAGAATCAGAATACTCAGCACCAACCCGGCAAAACGCTGTTGCCGAAGTCCCAAATCATCAAATGCCTTATAGATAATGGTGGTGGAAGACATGGCCAGCATTCCTCCCAAATAAATGCAGTCCATCTGTTTCCAACCAAACATCCAGCCCACAAACACACCGACCAGTATCATACAGAAGATAATCGTACAGGCCGATATGACCGCCGAACCTCCCACCTTCATCAGTTTCTTGAAACTGAACTCCAGTCCCAGCGCAAACAAAAGGAAGATAACACCAATCTCCGACCATGTCTGGATATTATCCGCATCTACCACCGAAGGAGTAAACGTGAAATGAGGACTGCAGACAAAACCTGCGACAATATAGCCTAACACCAAAGGCTGCTTCAATTTCTTAAATAGCAACGTCATGATTCCGGCACTAATCAATATCAAGGCCAGATCACTGATAAGAGGAGCTAAATGCGACATAATAACAGTTGTATTTTATTTTGCGCAAAAATAACGAATTCCTTACAAGAAATATTCCCCTGAGAGATAAATATGAAACAGAAGTTTCCTATTCAACCAATAATGTTGTAATTTTGTCCCATTCTAAATAAAGAGAATATGAATACTACTAAAACTACACAAACCTTTCCGGTGCTGGACATGAGTTGCGCTGCCTGTGCCACACGGGTGGAAAAGACACTGAACCGTCAGCCGGGTGTATACCATGCTCAAGTGAACTATGCAGCCGCTACGGCCACTGTGGAATACAACCCGCAAGAATGTACACCGGAAACATTAAAAGATGCCATTCAGAATGCCGGATACGACCTGGTCATTGAAACAAATGCTCAAAAAGAGAAAATAGCAGAAGATGCACATAGCCGGAAATACCGTCAACTGAAACAGCGTACTATCTTTTCGCTGATGCTTTCCGTGCCCGTAGCCATTATCGGCATGTGCTTCATGGACTGGACGTACGCCAATTACGTGATGTGGATTCTTTCCACTCCCGTAGTATTCTGGCTGGGAAGAGATTTTTACCGCAATGCCTGGAAACAGTTGAAGCACCGCACCTCCAACATGGACACGCTGGTAGCCGTGAGTACTGGCATTGCCTATACATTCAGCCTGTTCAACCTGTTCTGGCCGGAGTTCTGGCTGAGCAGAGGCATTCACCCTCACGTCTATTTCGAGGCGGCCAGCGTCATCATCTCCTTTATCCTGCTCGGACGGTTACTGGAAGAGAAGGCCAAAGGAAATACGTCGGAAGCCATCAAAAAACTGATGGGACTACAGCCGGCCACCGTCACCATACTCACTCCGGAAGGACAGCTGAAAGAAATTCCCGTAGAACAAGTACAGCAGGGCCAGCGACTGGTAGTCAAACCGGGCAGCCGCATTGCCGTGGACGGAACCGTATATGAAGGCAATTCCTATGTGGACGAGAGCATGCTCACCGGCGAACCGCTTCCTACCGAAAAGACTCCCGGCGCCAAGGTATATGCCGGCACCATCAACCAGAAAGGAAGTTTCAGTTTCATCGCCGACAAGGTGGGCAGTGAAACCGTTCTGGCCCATATCATCCGCATGGTGCAAGATGCACAAGGCAGCAAGGCCCCCGTACAGCAGTTAGTAGACCGCATCGCGGCCATCTTCGTGCCTACCATCCTGAGCATCGCCGTCCTCTCGTTTTTAGTCTGGATATGGCTGGACAGCAGCAACGGATTTACCCACGGCTTGCTGGCCGCAGTTACCGTCACCATCATTGCCTGCCCCTGTGCATTAGGACTGGCCACACCGACGGCCATCATGGTCGGCATCGGTAAGGGTGCCGAAAACGGTATCCTGATTAAAGATGCGGAAAGTCTGGAAACAGCCCGCAAGGTGAACGCCATCGTACTCGATAAGACCGGCACGCTGACCGAAGGACACCCCACGGTGACCGACATCTCCGACCCGCTTCTTCAATCTCCGTTAGGCGATGTGCTCTTTACCCTGGAAAGCGCTTCCGAGCACCCTCTGGCACAAGCCATCGTGCAGCATCAAACACGCCAGCTACTTCCCATGGAAGAATTTGAAAGTCTGACAGGATTAGGGGTGCGAGGCAAAATCAACGGTACCTGTTATTATGCCGGCAACCGCCGACTGCTGGAGACGCACCATCTTACCGTATCCCCTGCCCTGACGGAAGAAGCTGCCCGACTAAGCCAGGAAGCCAAGACCGTCATCTGGCTGGCCGATTCACAACAGGCATTAGGGCTGGTAGCCATTGCCGACCGCATCAAGCCGACCTCCAGAAAGGCCGTCAGACAATTGCAGGAGATGGGAATCTCAACCTATATGCTGACCGGTGACAATCCGGAAACGGCCCAAAGGATTGCAGCACAATGCGGCATCACCCACTTTCAGGCCGAAGTGCTTCCACAGCAGAAAGCCCAGTTCATCAAAGACTTGCAAAAAGAAGGCAAAATCGTAGCCATGGTGGGCGACGGTATCAATGACAGTGCGGCACTGGCTCAGGCCGACCTCAGCATTGCCATGGGAAAAGGAAGCGACATTGCCATGGACGTGGCCAAAATGACACTCATTTCGTCCGACCTGAACAAGATTACCGATGCCATCCGCCTTTCTCAGGCCACCGTACGTACCATCCGCGAGAATCTTTTCTGGGCCTTCATCTACAACCTGATAGGTATCCCGGTAGCCGCCGGTATTCTGTACCCCATCAACGGCTTCCTGTTGAATCCGATGATAGCCGGTGCCGCCATGGCCATGAGCAGTGTCAGCGTGGTAAGCAACAGTCTGCGGCTGAAACGGAAGAAATTCGCACACACCGCAGTGACCGTACAGGAGGAAGTGCAACCCACTGAAGAAATCACCGCACCCGCAGCGGAAACAGTTCCCCCACAACCGGAAACAGCTACTCCAGCCGCTTCCGAAATCCGGAAGACCTACCTGGTAGAGGGAATGATGTGCGACCACTGCCGTACCCGCGTAGAGAAAGTACTGAACATGTGGGAAGGAGCCTCCGCTCAGGTTACACTCACTCCGCCGGAAGCCGTCATTACCTTCCAAGGGAAAGTACCTGCACTTTCAGAACTGCAACAACTGATTGATGAAAAAGCCGGTGATTATACACTGAAAGAAAAGAACTGATTGAAAGGGTTTTATCCAATCCCAGTACTTCCTTGGCAGTACTGAAGTACTGACGGCGAAGTACTACAGTACTGCCGTGAAAGTACTGAAGTACTGCAAGGGAAGTACTCAAACAGCCAGTCTAAATGAAAAGAACCGTACTGATTGGCTTTGTTTTTCCCCCATCCCCTTCACAAATTCAAAAAAAGTCGTATATTTGAAGCAACAATTCAAATATACGGCTTATGAAACGAACACATTTTTTTCATGGAATACTTCTGATTGTACTCATCCTCTCCTTTATGGCATGCAAGGATGACCACGGCCCCATTTACCTGGTAAGTGCTACCGACCATCAACAAATAACTGACGACCAGTTGGAAATCAGCCCGTTCAGTAAAGGCGAAAAATTCTTAATCCGGGGAGGAGACGGGAATTATACCATCAAAAATGAGAAAAAGGAGGTCGTAGACTACCGCTACGACGGCGACACCCTGACATTCATTCCGGTCAGCATCGGAGAAACCTCTACCCTCATTGCCGACCGCTCAGGCAACAGTTACACACTGATGATTGTTGTCAATAACCCGCAAAGCAACTACCGGATAGAAAGCATCAGCGCAGAAGCGGAAGGTGACAACCTTACCAAAGGAGAAGAAGCGGAACTGCTTGCACGAATTGCCGAAGACGCTCCGGTTCTATCAGGCGGACGCTTGCTATTCACCTACTCAGACGCCTCTCTATTATACGGCGACTTGAAAATTTTCCCAAACTATACCGGCAGTTACCAAATCGGACTTTTTGAACGTACATTAAAGTACACGGAAGATACCGGTGAACCTTACCAGCAGATTCAGGCAGAAATGGCAGGAAGCACCAAGAGAACATACACTTTCATGCTATTCGAAAACGAAACGTCTTCTACCCAGACTGCTGACAACACTTCTTCTACAAACGAAGAAGGAGCTGCCACTATCAACTGCTTTATCAAAGAAGAGGTAACCGCACAATACAAGGGAGAGTTCAGCGGACTCACCAAGGCGTATCGGATTTATCACCTGACCAAGCAGCCCTAATATTCTGCCGACACTTTTTTGCACATGTCCCGTATCGAACTTCAATCCTTCGATTTGTTTAACCGCATCGAACGGATTCATCATCAGCCGACGGCTGCGCCCGACAATTTACAAGCTAAATATATCCTGCTCCACAAAGTGCTGGAGCAGGCTTGTTATGAACTGACCACTGGTGTCACGCTCTCGTTCGCCAACCTGTTTTCCCGTCTGGATTACATCTGCAAGGAGAAGAAAATGACTCCCTCCGACCGCTATGCCATCCAGACCATGCGTCGCAACTGTAACGCTGCCATGGGCGACCGTTTTCAGGCCGACATGCAGGAATACCTTTACGACCTGCGGGCACTGGTGCGTTTTGTGTCTTTAGGCTTTGAAGAAGACATTCCAGCTTCCATTCTTCCGGAAATCCCTCACTCCAACCGTCCGTATCAGGGTACACGCCTGTCGCACATCCCGTACGTACGGGCTTCGGTGACCAGTTGGAACGACACGCAGATTTTTGCAGCGACCGACAGCGAAACCGACCCGTTCATTATCATCAACTATGCTAAAGGAGGATATGACGGCGACCTGCTCTACCTGAAAGACCTGCTTTCTGAAAATCTGCCGCTGAACCTGCTCGACGTGCGTGTGGACGAGGAGAATCACTACATTCCCAACCTTATTGTGATTCACCCCGATTACCTAATTGACATCAGTTCGCTAGCCGCCTGCTTTCGGGAGTACGGGCACCACCCGCTTAATTATTTCATGAACAAAATCAAGCCGAGAGCCAATATAGCCCCCATCCTGATGGGTAACCTGGCCAGCCAGTTTCTCGACGACTATATCAACGAGCAGCCGCAGGAGCCGGTGAGCTACCCCCGCACCATCAAGAAATTCTTTGCCGCTTCGGCCCTCGACTTCTGTACCTGCCCTCTTCCGGCCGATTTTCACGCACAGGCACAGGCGCAGATGATGAACATCCGCTCGTTTGTTCACGACGTGCTGCCTCATAACATACGGAACTTCAACAAGAAGAATACCCTGCTCGAAGCCTCTTTCATTTGTGAGAAACTGGGATTGCAGGGGCGTGTGGACATGATGCAGAAAGACTTCCAGGTACTCATCGAACAGAAGGCCGGCAAGCGCGACGAATACCATCGCCGCCATAAGGAAGATCATTTCATTCAGATGATGCTCTACCAAGGCGTACTGATGTACAATTTCGGACAGGAAACCGCCCACATGCAAACCTTCCTGCTCTATTCCAAATATGCCGACGGATTGCTGATAGAACACTTTGCCGAAAACCTGTTCCGGGAGAGCATCAAGCTCCGCAATTACATCGTACACAACGAGATGCGACTGGGCGACGGAGCCATCGGAGAAATTGTAGACTCACTGAGCACCGATTTGCTGAACGAATTGCAGATTGGCGGAAAGCTGTGGAACGACTACCAGGAACCGCAACTGCAGACGGCCATCAATACGCTGAAACGCTGTACACCGCTGGAGCGGGCCTACTTCAACCGTTTTTTCACGTTCGTATCAAAGGAACAGATTCTCAGCAAGACCGGAGGAAGCAACGATGCGTCTCACGGATTTGCCGGCAACTGGCATATCCCGCTGCACGAAAAACTGGAGGCGGGCAATATTCTGACCGGACTGACCATCCAGGAGAAACAAAGCAGCGGCCCTGGCAAAGGATACGACCTTATCGAACTGCACATTCCGACACAGGACGAGGACTTCCTGCCCAACTTCCGCACGGGCGACATGGTGATTCTCTATGCATATAAGGAAGAACCGGACATGAGAAAGCAGATTCTCATGAAGGGAAACATTCTGGAGTTGCAGCCGGACCGCATGACCTTAGTGCTGCGTAACGGACAGCAAAATAAAGACATCATCGGCGGCAAAGAAGAGGTATTTGCCGTAGAACACGATTTTTCGGACACTTCTGCCAACAACGGCTTCCGCGGGCTGTATGCTTTTCTGTCCGCACAGGCCGACCGGAAAGAACTGCTGCTCGGTGTACGCCCGCCTGCACAACTGGAGGACGTCAAACTGAACGGCGATTACGGGCGTTTCAACGAACTCATCCTGAAAGAGAAACAGGCCAAGGACTACTTTCTGCTGGTGGGGCCTCCGGGTACCGGAAAGACCTCGTGTGCCCTGCGTTTCATGGTGGAAGAAGCCCTGAGCGAACCGGACACCTCCATCCTGCTGTTGTCGTACACCAACCGGGCAGTGGATGAAATCTGTGCCATGCTCACGGATTCCGGCATTGCCGACCGCACCCCGTTCATCCGTATCGGTAACGAACTGTCGTGCGACAAGCGCTTCGTGCCTTACCTGCTGAAATACAGCCTGGATGACTGTCCCAAACTGACCGACATCCAGCAGAAGATGGCACGCACACGTATCTTTGTGGGTACCACGACCGCCATCAATAACCGCCTCAACCTGTTCACGCTGAAGCATTTCCAGCTGGCCATCATCGACGAAGCCTCGCAGATTCTGGAACCCGACCTGATAGGTATCCTGTCTGCCCGTCATCAGCAGCATAACGCCATCGACAAGTTCGTATTGGTGGGCGACTACAAACAATTGCCAGCCATTGCTCAGCAAAGTGCGGAAGAAGCTGCCGTGACCGACCTCCTGCTGCGGAACATCGGGCTAGAAGATTGCCGCAACTCGCTGTTCGAACGCCTTTACAAATCGAGTCCGGATACCTGCCGCAGCATCCTTCACAAGCAAGGACGCATGCATCCGGCCATTGCCGAATTTCCGAACCAGACATTCTACTACCGGGAGCAACTGGAGAGCGTGCCTCTTCCTCATCAGTTGGAAGAAACGCCTTACGAAGCTGGCCTGACTCCGCAAGACACCATCGACCAGTTGCTGCTGGAACGCAGAATGGTGTTCATTCCCGCAGAAGCTCCGGACCACCTGACCTGCTCGGACAAGACCAATCCGAACGAAGCCCGGATTGTAGCCACTCTGTTAGGCCATATTTACCGCCTGACGGAATCCCGTTTCGACCCGAACCGGACGGTAGGTGTCATCGTGCCCTATCGCAACCAGATTGCCATGATACGAAAAGAGATTGCGCGCCTCCAGTTGCCTGCCTTGCAGGACATCTCCATCGACACGGTGGAACGCTACCAGGGCAGCCAGCGCGACATTATCATCTATTCGTTTACCATACAGAATTTCAGCCAGCTCAACTTCCTTACGGCCAATACGTTTCAGGAGGGCAATTTCCTGATTGACCGCAAGCTGAATGTGGCACTGACACGCGCCCGCAAGCAACTGCTGCTGACGGGCAACCCGCACATCCTCGGGGCCAACATCACCTTCTACAAGCTGATGGAGTATATCCGCCTGCACAACGGATACCTGGAAACGGATGCCCTCTCGTTCTGCCGGGGAGACTTCACCCTGCCTTCGTACCGGAAGAACTGGGAAGTGGCAGACGGTACCTATTCCCTGCCAGCGCATTTCAAGCAGGTATTCTCGGAATTGATGGCCCCACCGGCACAGCTGGAAGAAAACGAAACTTACTACCGTGAAGCCACTGCCTACGGTCGGAGTGACTTCCGTACCCTGTCCGAAGAGATGTCTCCATCTGACTTCTGCCAGGTATACAACTATTTGTACATGCGGAAACAATATGCTGCTGCCCAGGCTCTCTTTACCGGAAGCGGCAACTGGCTGCACGACCTCATCCGTAAGGTATCAGGGCGCGTGGTGTTCTGCGATCTCTCGTGTGAGGCCGGAGCCTCGGGACTGGCTTTTGCCGATGTATGCCGTTCTCTTCCCCATCTGGACCTGACCTATACGAGCATCTATCCCATGCAGGAAATGGGAGAAACGGCCGAAGCATTTTTCCGTTCACCAGCCTACAAGCACATTCAGGCAAGCTGGTATCCATGCCTGAGTGCCGTACCCACAGCCTTCTGGCAAGCCCATGCGGTACTGACTGAACTGGTGATTTTCAACCTCTCCAGCCTGTTCGACCGTATCTCTCCGCGAGAAGCACGCGACCTGGCTCTGCAAATCAACCAATTAGTACATGCCCGTCCCCTAAACCATTACGTACTGGTGTACCGTGACGATGCGGGGCCTTGTATGCACAACCATTCCTACACGGCATTCTGCAACCACCTGTCGGCAGAGTTGAAACCGCTCCAGCCGCAGATGCCTCTTTTCGGGAAAATCCATTGTGAACCCACCGAAGGAGTTCCTCTTTCGCAGGAATTCCTTTATGAAATACGTACCAACTGATGAATAAGAAACCTATACAGCGTGCCCTCATCGTAGGGGCTACTTCCGGCATCGGAAAAGAAACGGCCTTGCAACTGCTCCAGAAGGGATGGATACTCGGACTGGCAGGCCGGCGTGAAAAGAACCTGAAAGAACTGCAGCAACTGGCTCCGGAGCGTATCCACATCCGGGCCATTGACATCTGTCAGGAAGATGCGACCGACCGCCTGCAGGAACTGATTGAAGAAATGGGAGGCATGGACCTCTACCTGCACTGCTCGGGCATCGGCCACCAGAACTACCAGCTGGCACCGGAAATCGAACTCTGCACACTGGAAACCAACGGCACCGGATTTGTGCGCATGGTGACAGCCGCCTTCCGTTACTTTGCCCAACAGAAAGGAGGACACTTGGCGGTCATCAGCTCCATCGCGGGAACCAAAGGGCTGGGAGCTGCTCCGGCCTATTCTGCCACCAAACGTTTCCAGAACACGTACATCGATGCGCTGGAGCAACTGGCTCACATCCAGAAACTTCCCATCCGTTTTACAGACATCCGTCCGGGATTCGTGGCCACCGGGCTCCTGAACGACGGCAAACACTATCCCATGCTGATGCATACGGAGAAAGTGGCCCGCCACATCGTACGTGCCCTGGAGAAAAAGAAACGCATTGTCGTAATTGACTGGCGCTATCGCATACTGGTGGCTCTCTGGCGACTGATACCCCCTTTCCTCTGGAAGCGGATGACTGTCAGGAATTAGCCACCACCCGTCCTTCTTTCACCACAATCCGTTGCAAACGGCGGTACACATAGATAAATGCCGGAACCAGGAAGAGGTTGGCAAACAGCCAGGCTGTCGGGTCGCCGAAGCATACGCCCCAGAATCCCCACAACGGAACCGCAATCAGACTGACCAGCACACGGGCCACCATTTCCGACACACCGGAGAACATAGCCAGCCGTGTGTAGCCCGCTCCCTGAATGGAATAACGAAGAATACTGAGCATACCCAGCAGGAAGAAGAAAGAAGTGTTGATGTGCAGGAACAAAGCCGTATCGTCGATAATCTCGGTCTCATCCGGCGAGATGAACAGCAGGGCAAACTTTTCGGCCAGTCCCCACATCAGGGCACCAATCGCTATGACATAAACGGTCATCATCAGCGTGGCCGACTTGATGCCCATCCAGATGCGGTCCGACTTTCCGGCCCCGTAATTCTGTCCGGAATAGGTCGCCATAGCCATTCCCAAGCTATCCAGCGGACACATCACAAACATCTTGATACGCATGGCTGCCGTGAAAGCTGCCACACAGGCCGTACCCAGCGCATTGTTCGCACTTTGCAGCATGATGCTGCCGATGGCCGTAATGGAAAACTGCAATCCCATCGGTACCCCGATGTACAGCAACTGACGGGCCAGGTCGCCACGGAAACGACGGTCAGCAGGCTCGGTTTTCAGAATGTCAAACTTGCGGTACATATAGATGTAGCACAGCAAGGCCGATAAGCCTTGAGAGAATACCGTAGCAATGGCTGCTCCAGCCACTCCCCACCCCAGCGTAAGGATGCAGAACAAATCGAGCACAATGTTCAGTATGGTAGAGAAAAGCAGGAACCAGAACGGGGTCTTGCTGTCGCCCAACGCACGGATGATGCTGGACAACAAATTATAGAAAAACGTACACGGCACACCGATAAAGGTAATCAGCAGATAAAGGTAAGCCCCTTCAAAGATATTCTCCGGTGTGCGCATGGAACGCAGGATAAATCCGCAAAGCAGACTGGTGACAATGGCCACCGCTACCGACATCACCGCCGCCAGCTTCAGGCTGACCGATACATAGCGCCGCATCGTCACATAATCGCGGGCTCCGAACTTCTGTGCCACCGGAATGCCGAAACCTCCGCAACACCCGTTGCAGAATCCTAAAATCAAAAAGACGACCGACGTACTGGCACCAACAGAAGCCAGCGCATTGATACCCAAGAACTTTCCGACAATAGCCGCATCCACCAGCGAATACGTCTGCTGGAGCAGGTTGCCCAGTAACAATGGAAAAGTAAAATTCAGAATCAGCGGCAGACTCGGCCCTGATGTCATCTCTCTAGACTGTGCCATAATTTCCTCTCGTTATCCTTAAAACTTAACAAACGTGCAAAAGTACACGAAAGTCACGAAACGAAAGAAAATCATCCCGTTAAATAAGGTAATTCAAGCAATATTTTTGCCTTAAATCAAGCACTAAAAAAACGCACTTGCGTTTCAAACCAAACACAAGTACATTTTATCTGAAACGGCCTTACGTTTTACTTCAAACGCAAGGACGTTTTGAATCAAACGTCAAAGCATTTTCTCACGAACGCAAAGACGTTTTTTTCAACCCCAAAGAATATATAATAAAGCGCACAAAATCAACTATTCAGCCACATTTTCAGAAGTGTCATCCGTTCGCGGCTGATTTGTATCGTACCCTCATACGCCGGCCATACACTCACCACAGCCTTTCCGTTGAAGTAGTGCTGAATATTGCGTATGGAATCGGCCGAGAGGATAAACTGGCGGTTCACCCGGAAAAAGACACGCCCGTCCAGCTGCTCTTCCAGCTTGCTCAGCGGCAGGTCGATCACGTGTGCCTTCCCGTCCTTCGTCACAGCAAAAGTCACCTTATCCAGCGAATAGAAGTAAGCAATATCTCCCACCTGAATCGTATAGAAACGTTTGGCTCCCGATATCAGGAAACGGGTGCGATACTGTTTTTCCTGCCTTTCGGCAAAAGAATGCAGCAACTGTTCAATGCCCAGCAGCTTGTTCAGTTCACCCTTCCCCATGCCCGAAAAACGTTCAAACTTCTGAATGGCACTCTCCAGCCGTTCTTTATGGACAGGCTTCAGAAGATAGTCGATGCTATTCACCGTAAAAGCCCGCACCGCATATTCATCGTAGGCCGTGGTAAACACAATCATGCTCTGCGGCCGTGCCTGCTCGATAAAAATAAACGAATTACCATCGGTCAGCTGGATGTCCAGGAACAGAATGTCCGGATGAGGATGTTCAGCAAACCATTTCACCGAATCCTCAATCGTTCCCGGAAGAACCGTTACCTCCCATTCCGGACGCAGTTCCCTGAGCTGCTTGTCGAGCAGACGCGCCGCCGGAAGTTCATCTTCAATAATCACTGCCTTAATCTTGGTCATATAGCAAAGGTAATTTTACGATAAATTCTTTTTCATTCTGTTCAATCACGATTTCTTTTCCACAGAGCAGGCGATACCGCTGGGAAAGGTTTTCCAGTCCCTTTCCGGAAGTCACTCCTCCCTGCTTCGGACGTACGGCATTGGCCACACAAATCCATACATCGTCTCCCTGCGGTTCCGTCCACATCTTCACCGTCATGGGCTTTTTCATGCTGATGACATTGTGCTTGATGACATTCTCCACCAGCAGCTGAAGCGACAAGGTCGGCACCGGTGTCTCGCCAAACTTATCGGCAATCCGGTTGTCCACCTGCAAGCAATCTCCCAGACGCACCTTCTGCAACAGCACATAAGTATCCAGAAACTGAAGTTCTTCGTTCAGCTCCACCGTATGCTTATCCTGACAATACAGGATATACCGGTACGTATCGGCCAGGTTACGGGTAAATTCTATGGCATTCACAGGGTTATATTCAATTTCAGAAACAAGGGTATTCAGACTGTTAAACAGGAAATGCGGATTCAACTGGTTCTGCAAGGTGCGGTAGCGGGCCTCCGCCGTGCTTTCCTCCAGCTCTTCGGCACGCTTGTAAAGGCGTACCACATCCACATAGAAACGGTTCAGGATAAACTGTCCCACAATCACCAGCTCCACCAGCCAGACCAGCAGAATCACCGTCAGTCCGCTGCGCTGAAGATGAAAAGGAGAAGCCACACCTGCCAATGCCTTGGCAGACACCAACAGCAGGTAATTGGACAACAGCAGGATAACGGCTGCCGCAATCAGTCCGGCCGACAGCATGCGTTTGTTCCGCAGAAAATAAGGGTAATACGTCAGCAACCGCTCATTAATGTAGCGCATGCTCAGTCCCACTCCGCAAAACGACACAATGACAGCCAGAAACGTATGAAAGGTCATCAGCCTGTCCTGTAACCGCACGGGAATATCGGCATAGTGTACCAAAAAAAAGTACGAAAAACATCCCATGCAGGCATACAGCAGTACGTCCCACAAATACCGGTTTACGGAATTCATTCCTTGTTTCATGCTTTATGTTTACTTTATTATTACAATCCCTTCACATCAGTACTCGCCCAAACGGCCGGCAGCCCGTTCCAGACTGCTCTTTGCCAGTTGCGCACGGAGCTTCGAACGAATATGGTTCAACTCCGCCTCTTGGTGATACATCTGCGCATTGAGCACCTCGACAATGGAAATGGTACCCTCCTTGTACTTGTCCATGGCCAGCTGCTCACTCGTTGCCGCCTTGGCCAGCGAGCTTTCCGTCAGGCACACCTGACGTACGGCCTGCGTATAAGTATAGTAAGCAGTCTCCACTTCCAAGCGAACGCCGTCGGCCACCTTACTCTGGTTCTCCAGCGCCCTGTTCACATCGAGCTTGCCGATGCGCCGTGTATTCTTCCGTTTCCCCCATTCAAAAATCGGTACGCTCAGTTTGGCATACACCATGTAATTAGGGTCCAAATCTGAGTTGAAGTCATATCCAGGCGAAGAATAACTTCCGTCTACCCCGACAGACAATTTGGGAAGATACCGTGAGTTGGCAATCCGGGCAGCCGACTGCTGGATAGCTACCTGATTGGCAGCAATACGTAATTCCGGACGATGCGCCATGGCCGTTTCCAGCGTTTGTTCATACACCTGGACTTCAGTCAGCGGAACCACAAGCGAATCGGTCTGTATCACCTTGTCAGAAGCCTCTCCCGAAAAAGAGTTCATCGAAAGCCGGGCCACCTCCGCTTCATTGCGGGCCTGCTCCAGCCGGAACTCGGCATCATTCAGTTTGACTTCCGCCATCAGCAAGTCGTTGCGGTCGGTATACTCTTCCTCCACACGATGCCTGACCACTTCCACCAGAGCTGCCACCGATTTCTTAAAGCCGGCAGCCACCTCCACCATTTCCTCACAGGCCACCTTATTCCAGTAATACTGGTCTGCCTGATACAGCACGTCGTTCGTCACCCGCTTTTCTTCGTACAAGGCACTCTCCTTTTCCTTTCGGGATTTCTCCAGTCCGGCTTTCAGTGCCCCACCCGAATAGACAGGCTGCAACAAGGTCACGGAAGCCCCGTACTTGGTGTCACGCCCCTGAAAATACAGCGGAGTTTCTATGGACGGAAGTTCCCCGTAGAGTTCCAGCGGGTTACCCGTGTAACTGGCATTGGCATTTCCGCTCAGCGATGGAAGGAAATCGGCCTTAATCATCAGTGCCATGTTTCCCCACTCATTGCGGGCATTCAGCACCTTGGGATTCTTCCGCATGATTTCCAGCGCCAGGTTGGTCAAAGAATCGAGCACTTCCGGATCATCTCCGCAGAAACGTGCCTCAATCAAGGCCTGCGGAATGGAGTTTATCTCGAAACTGTTCACACGGACCAGCGCGTCCGGAAACATGGCCGGCAGACGGTCGTACAGCATAGCCTGAAGCTCACGTGACTTTTCCGGCGTGTCAGCTTCTACCAGGCATTGCGCATAATTAGGCTGCGGACCATAAGCCGCATTGGCCAGGTAATAACGGGACGGCGTCTGCCCGACAAACGACGACACCTTTTTCACTCCTTCCAACGAATTCAGATAGGCTGTCATCTCCGTCATCTGACGGTCACTTTCTTCTATACGTGTACCCTCGGGCAACCAAACATCGACCGAAAAATACTGCTTGTTGAGCAAGGGCATAAACTGCTGCGGAATAAAGCGGAATCCCCATCCGGCAATGACCAGCAACAGCACCATCGCTCCTAAAACCACATAGCGTCTCTGTATGGTCCATCTCAATGCCTGCCGGAACAGGTCGTATGCACGGCCGCTGAACAGTTCGCCCTTCAACTCATCCGGACGCGGACGACGCACAAACTCCTGCACAAAGAATACATTCTGCGTAATGGCCAGTACCCAGCTCAGCAAAAGAGATACCGCAATGACGATGAACAATGAAGACAGGATTTCACCAGTGATATGCGGCGACAGATAGACCGGAAGAAAGGTCAGTACCGAAATCAGAGTCGCTCCCAACAGCGGCATGGAAGTGCCCGACACGGCATCCAGTATGGCTTTTCTTTTCCGCATACCCCGCTGCATGTTCACCAGTGCGGCATCATACACCACAATGGCATTGTCCACCAACATACCCATGGCAATGATAATGGCTGCCAGCGACATACGCTGCAAGGCTATGCCGGAAAACTGCATGTAAATCAACGTACCGAAAATGGAGAATATCAGTCCGCTGCCAATCAGGATTCCATTCTTGAAGCCGATAAAGAACAGCAGTACGGCCACCACGGTCAGGACCGAAAGAATCAGATTCCACACAAATCCCTCGTTGGCCACAGCCGATTCGTGTCCCTGGTCATAGATAATATCCAGATTATATCCGTCCGGCATTTCCTCACGCAAGTCTGACACACGGTTTGCCACCAGCTCCGCCATCTCTACCACATTTCCATCGGACACCGTAGAAATGGCTATACCCACCGCAGGCACATTCCCGACCTTCATCAGGTGTCTGGCCGGACGCACATAGCTCTCGCTAATATCCGCAATCTCTCCGAGCCGGAAATATTCTCCCTGCCGGGAAACGACTGTCAGATTTTCCAGTTCTTCCAGACTGGAGAAACTGCCGGAAGCTTCCACCCGCAAACGATGAGAAGACGTCTCCAGTCCTCCGGCATCCACCACCTTATTCTGACGCTCAAAGGCAGAGGCAATATCGGCCATGGTTACACCGGTGCTGGAAAGCAATGCCGGACTGACCGTAATATCAATCGTGCGACTCTGCACGCCGAACAATTCCACTTTGGCCACATCCTTCACGTTCAGCAACTCGTTCTTGATTCGCTTGGCCTGATCCTCCAGCTCACGATAGGTATGCGTTTCGCTGCTCAGTCCGTAGAATACGCCCAGCACATCGCCGAAATCATCGTTCACCACCGACGGTCCGGCTCCAGCGGGCAACTTGGACTGCACATCTCCCACTTTCCGCCGCAACTTATCCCAAAGCTGCTGCATCTCGTCGGCACGGATTTCCTTTTTTACATATACCGTGATTTTAGACAGACCGGCCCGGTTATCCGTTTTCAGATAATACAGCTCACCCAATGACTGAATGGCTTCCTCCAGCACATCCGTCACCTGTTGTTGCACCTCCATAGGAGAAGCTCCCGGATAAGAGGTAGTGACCACTGCCTGCTTAATCGTAAACGGCGCATCCTCCAGTTTCCCCATATTGTAGTAAGAGAAAATACCTCCCCCCAATATCAGAACCAGCAACAACCAGCTCAAGGCCCTGTTCTGCAAAAAGAATTTCGCTAATCCTTTCATTCGTCTTCCTCCTTTATTCTTCGATGGTCACTTGCTCCTGTTCCGACAAAAACGGCAAACGTGTGGTTATCACCCGGTCGGCCGGTGAAATGCCCGACAGAATCTCTACCCGGTCCTCCTTTTTCAGCTTGCCCAACGTCACCGCAACTCGTTTCACCCGGCTCTGTCCGTCTGCGCACCACACAAATGCCCCGTGTTCCGGGTCATGGCAAACCACTTTCTGAGGGAGTGTCAGGTGATTCTTCTCTCCATCGGCTGTATACGACACAGCGAGTGTACCTGACATACCTCCCAACAAACGTCCGTCCTTGTTATCCAAGATGGCAGTCAGCAAATAAGAAATGTTGTTCTCCGTAGCAGGCTGCGTCAGGAAATATTCAGAAGGCACAAATTCCCTGTCAGGAAGTGCATTGAAGCGGACCACACACGCCACAGAATCTTTTTGCCGCATCTGCAACGCCATATCCTCGGGCACGTAAGCTTCTACCTTGATGCGTGAAAGGTCGATAAACGTCACCACCGGAACCGACGGTTTCACATCCTGGTAGCGCTCGATATGCACCTGCTGCACATAACCGTCGAAAGGCGCATACAAACGGCTGTCTTCCCACGCGTTGACTGCCGCTTCATAATCCGCCTTGGTGCGTTCGTAGTTTGCCTTTGCCTGCTCATAATTCATGCCGGAGATGTTATCTTTGGCATACAAGCTGGATATACGAGCATAATCGACCTCCGCCTGACGATACAATGCCTCCGTGCGCTGCTTCTGGATGACAAAATCACGTTCATCAATGGCCGCAATCAGTTGTCCTTTCCGGAAAAACTGTCCCTGCTGCACATCAAATGCATGCACAGGTCCTCCCACCCGAAAAGATAATTCAGACAAGCGGTAAGGCTGCGAAATAAACGTATAGCACCGTGAAGAGGGAGCCTCCATAACTTCGGCATGAACTACCTTCACGCTGGGAAAAGAAGTCTGTTCCTGTGGCGTACGACTGCATGCGCACAAGCACATCCCTGCAAGAAATAAAATCTCTGTTTTCATTCTTCTACAATATTATCATTCTACACCACAAAGATAGCAGACCCCATCGTCCCCTTTCACGGGAATTATTCCCAAGCCGCGCCTGAAGTGACTGAACCGTAGAAACCAGCCACCCAAACCTTTTTCGGCGCATTTGCAGGAAGAGACTAAAAAATGATTTATTACCATTTGTGAATTTTTTAGTGTAAGAATTGGCTTACCTTCGCAGCCAAATGCAAAAAACAGAGAAAAGACATGAAAGACAGTATTGACTTCGGAAGTATGGACATTCCGAAATTATTCCGGAAATTACTTATCCCTACGGTGCTGGGAATGATTTTCTCGGCCATCTTCATCATTACCGACGGCATTTTTGTGGGAAAAGGTATCGGCAGTGACGCCCTGGCTGCCGTCAACATTACGGCTCCGCTTTTTCTCATCAATACGGGAGTGGCGCTGATGTTCGGTATCGGTGCATCGGTTGTAGCCTCCATTCACCTGTCGCAAGGAAAGGTAAAGGTCGCCCGCATCAATATCACGCAGGCAGTGGTGGTTTCCTCCTTACTGCTCATCGCCTACGCCGCAGTCATCCTCTGCAACGTGGAAAAAATTGCCTTGCTACTGGGAAGCTCTCCCCGTCTGCTGCCTCTCGCCGTGGAATACATGCACTGGTTTGTCCCCTTCCTGGTCTTCAGTGCCCTGCTAAGTTCCGGCATGTTCTTCGTGCGACTGGACGGCTCGCCCAATTATGCCATGGTGTGCAACATCATACCGGCCCTGCTGAATATCGGACTGGACTATCTGTTTATTTTCGTTCTTAAATGGGGAATGTTCGGTGCGGCCTTAGCTACCAGCCTGGGATACATCGTAGGTGCCCTGATGATTCTGATTTACCTGATGCAGCCGCACCGGGTATTGCACCTGTGCAAAGTAAAATTATCATCCAAGAGTCTGCGTCTCACCCTCCGCAACACGGGTTATATGTGCAAACTAGGATTGTCCAGTTTCCTCTGTGAAGCAGCCATTGCCACCATGATGTTTACCGGCAACTACGTATTCATTCACTACCTGGGTGAAGACGGAGTGGCTGCCTACAGCATCGCCTGCTACTTCTTCCCCATTATTTTTATGGTATACAATGCCATTGCCCAGTCGGCACAGCCCATTCTCAGCTACAACTTCGGTGCTGGAAATCCGGAGCGCGTACGTGCTGCCTTTCGCCTGGCCCTGCTGACCGCCATCTCCTGCGGTGCCGTGGTATTTGCCGTTACAACCCTGTTCTCCGCTCAAATCACCTCGTGGTTTATCGACAGTTCCTATCCGGCACACGACCTGGCCGTTAAAGGACTTCCCCTGTTTGCTTCCGGCTTCGTGTGCTTCGGCATCAACATTGTATCCATCGGCTATTTCCAGAGTGTAGAACGCGACCGTCCGGCCATGGCCATCACCCTACTGCGTGGTTTTATCCTCATCCTGTTCTGTTTCTGGCTGATGCCCATCCTGTGGGGAGTACCAGGAATCTGGCTGGCCGTCCCCGTTTCCGAACTGCTGACCTTTCTTTTTGTCATTACCATTTATTGTCGCAGGAAACGAAGCTAAAGATTTATTACCTTTGTGCCTGCATAAACGCAAAAAGGTATGAAAGCTTTTATTGAGACACTTCGTGAAAAATACGGACTGGCACAGCCGGAAGCCGAAAAGCTGCTGGAACAGATGGAACTGCTAACCTACCGGAAAGGAGAACATATCGTACGGGAGGGAGAGCGTAACTCTTCCTTCTATCTGGTAGCCGACGGTATCTGGAGAGGACATTATCTGCGCGACGGAGTGGATATTTCGCTCTGGTTTGCCTTTCAAGGTGACAGTATCTTTTCCTCCTGGGGGTATGTGGCCGGACTTCCTTCTCTAGTTTCCATTGAAGCTATGAGCGACAGCCGTGTCTACCGTATCTCTAAAAGCAAGCTGGAGACTTTTTTCTCTTCTTCCGTCTTATTCGCCAACATCGGAAGAATCATCTTTGAACGCCAGTTTCTGGACATGGAAAACTGGATGATAAACGGAGGTGCTGCACAAGCCAAACAGCGTTACCTGACACTCCTGGAGCAAAATCCGGAATTATTGCAGCACGTACCGCTGAAGCACATCGCTTCTTATTTGTTTATTACACCTCAGTCGCTCAGTCGTATACGAGCAGAACTGAGCAAAAAGAAAATGTAACTATACAAAAAACGGAAGGGAGCAACTTCCTCTTTTGTTCCCTTCCGAATAATTTATGTATTAATAACCCAAGACCGCTTAGAATGAGAATGCCACATACAAAGATGTTCCAATATTCTCCGTTCCAAAATGGAAAGCAGAACCGCCTGGCTCACTCCAACGCACATTTTCTTCTACACGATTAAAATCGGGATTAAATCGTTCGCTCTTTTGTAGAGATTTCCCCTCTGTAGTCCACAACAAATTCAAAGACATTTCACAACCAATGGCAATTTTTGGAGCGATATAATATTCTACACCAACAAAACCACCTACCCCGTAAGTCCAAGAACGTCCATCATTTTGCTGAAGCAAACGAGAGTTATTTCCGATATTTGGATTTAAAGTTGGTACTGTTTGTCCTGAAACCGGATTATCCCACACTGTACTTGTTTGTGATGGAGTCTGATTTATTTCAGTAATCGCATTGCCATAATTAAAGAAATGTTTACTGTTAGAATATGCTACCACAGCTTGTCCACCCCAAAATCCTTGCAAACGTTTACCTCCTCTTCTCCATTCATATCCTGCAGCCAAAGAAAAACCTGTACTTCTGTACTTATACGAATCTTCCACTTGTGCTACACTTAAAGGATCTGCTACTAATGCTGCATCGTCTGGTGCATATCCACGCTGTGTCTTAGAACCAATCCCTATACCAACATTTAATCGAAGGGCTGTTTGATCTGTCAAAAAGTATTTTCCAAAAATAGAAATAGTCGGATTTTGTAATCCGGGAGCAACTGGAAACCCTATTGAAGGAACTCCTCCCACATCAGTCGCATTAATCGTATTATTTCCAGCATCACTGAAACAGTTACCCAAATATTTCAAAAAAGGAATGGCATTAATACCAATTGTCACATCTCCTTCTTCTGGAAGATAATTCTTTTCCGGTTTGTCCTGCTGTGCAAACAGATTCAATGAGAGCAAGCAAGCTGAAGCAAATAATATATATTTTTTCATAGCCTTCTTAGTTTATTCATTTCCTGATGTACCACTATTATTACCTGATGTACTATTATTCAAGGTCCAGTCCAATTCTACATAATCCATTTTCAACGTATTCTGCAAGTAAGTTGTCACCCCCTTTGATATTTGAACAACACTTGAAATAGCTGCTTCATAATATCCAGATTCATTTTCCAAAGAAACTTGTTGTGTTTTAATTATAATTCCTGGAAGAGTTGTCTTTCCATTGCCTACCGGTAATTCCAAAGAGAACAAACCATTTCCATCTGTTTGAGTTTCAAAATGTTTATCCCCATCCAAGGAGCTATCATCTCCCAATGTACTATAAGGAATATCCGCATATACAATAACACCAGCACCGATTCTCTCTCTTCCACTTTCTTCTACAAATACCACCTTACCCTTTACGATACCAGTATTCTCATAATTTACCTGCAAAGCTGTTTGGTCTTCACTACAACCAGAAAGTGCCATTACGGCCATTACTAACATTGAAAAGAATAATTTTGTTTTCATAGTTTAAATGTTTGTTAAGTTTAGTGTACATTTTTCATAGGTAGTACGCTTTCACCTACTCGAATTCGATTTAAAGTTATTAATACAACGGCAAATATATAAGTTTATTTTAATATTACAATACAATTATAAAAAGAATACACAAGAATATCATAAAATATACGAATATACAAATAATAAAGCAAAATGTAAGAAACTTCCCTATACAACATTAAAATAAGCAATATAACAATCTTATAAGCTACAATAAGTAGTTGTCATAAATAGGAATACGCAAGTTGATTAAGCTCATTTTTAAATAAAATAATAGAATATTCAATAAATCAAGAACAAACATTTTTCCTTATAAAAGTTTTAATAAAGCTGTTAATCTACATATAATTACAAACACTAGTTAATTAAACATTCTCACTAGTGTCCACTAAAAATTAGAGGACGAGTTAAAAATTATAATTACTAAATA
>ERZ838839.472-NODE-472-length-51709-cov-54.987281_pt1 | contig 51709 bp, 44 predicted proteins | sample MGYA00519909_ERZ838839 | MGnify/ENA primary metagenome ERZ838839 (study PRJEB31850, sample SAMEA3708843) | human gut metagenome | biome: human gut; feature: human-associated habitat; material: faeces | place: China | collected 2014 ... | reverse complement strand
CAATGATGTTACCAGCTTTGCAAGCTGAACCACCGAATATCTTTACGCCTAATCTTTTGCTAGCTGACTCACGGCCGTTCTTAGAACTACCTACACCTTTCTTATGTGCCATTTCTTTCTACGTTTTTAATGATTAAGCAATAACTTGTTTGATAGTCAATTCAGTAAACTGCTGACGGTGACCGTTCAGTTTTCTGTAACCTTTTCTTCTCTTCTTGTGGAATACCAATACTTTGTCACCTTTTACCAAGTGAGAAACTACTTCGCATACCACTTTTGCACCTTCTACAGTAGGAGCACCTACAGTAACAGTACCGTTGTTGTCTACCAACAAAACTTTGTCAAATTCAACAGTTGCACCGTTTTCAGCATTCTGAATGTGATGTACAAACAGTTTTTTGCCTTCTTCAGCTTTGAACTGCTGACCGTTAATTTCTACAATTACGTACATTTTATTTAATATTAAACGGGTTTTCTCCGCAAGGTGAACCGCTCTCATTCGGTTACTTGTTTACCTTTACGGACTAAATCGGCTGCAAAGTTAAGGGTTTTAATTCATATAACCAAGCATTTAAAGGGAAAAAGTTCGTGCTAATTTACACCGTTTATTTCTTTTGCTTTTTGCTTGAAATGCTTGAATTGCTTGTATAGCATGAAGCCGGCAATCAGGCTGGCCATAATGTCGGAGATAGGCATGCTGTACCATATACCCAGACTTCCCCAAAACAGAGGAAGGATGAAGAGACAAGGAATCAGAATCAGAACTTGTCGGCTGAGTGAAAGGATGATGGCTTTTCGTGCCATGCCAATACTTTGGAAGAAGTTGGATGTAACCATCTGGAAGCCGATAATAGGGAAGAACATCACTGTAATACGGAGCCCTTTGGCCGATAAATCAATTAGAGTCTGGTCGGTCGTAAAAGCTGATACAGTCAGTTCCGGAATCAGTTCGCCTACGAGGAACCCTGTAGTAGTTACTATTGTTGCAGCTATTACGGTCAGTTTCATTACATGGTTTACTCGGTGATACTGCTGGGCACCAAAGTTGTATCCGGCAATGGGTTGCATACCCTGGTTCAGTCCCATGACAATCATCACAAACAGAAACACGATGCGGTTTACAATACCAAAAGCACCAATGGCAAGGTCGCCATCATAGAGTTTCAGGCCTTTATTAATCAGAATCACGATGAAGCAGGCTGCTATGTTCATGAAGAAAGGGGCCAGTCCGATACCGATGATGTTTTCTACCAGAACTTTGCGCAGGCGGTAGATACCTCTCTTCATATGAAGCAGTTCTTCTTTGTTTGCGAACAGCTTGACAAGCCAGCACAAGGAAATGATCTGTGCCAGAATAGTAGCTACGGCAGCTCCACGTATTCCCATGCCGAAAGTATAAATGAACAAGGGATCGAGTATGGTATTGATAATAACTGTCAGGATGGTGGCAATCATGGCTTTTTGCGGATGTCCGGCAGACCGGAGTACAGAATTCAATCCTAAATACATATGTGTTATTACATTACCTATCAGGATAATTTCCATGTAATCTCTTGCATACGGTATGGTTGCTTCGCTTGCCCCAAAGAAATACAGGATAGGGTCAAGAAAAACCAGAGTGATAATGGTGAACAATACACCGATAATTAAGTTCAGCGAGATTACATTTCCCAAGATTTGCTGAGCGGTGTGATAGTCTTTCTGTCCTAATTTGACAGAGATCAGTGTCGAAGCTCCTACTCCAACCAGCGAGCCGAAAGCGGCTGCCAAGTTCATTAGAGGGAAAGTGATAGCCAGTCCGGAGATAGCCATCGGACCTACTCCATGTCCGATAAAGATGCTGTCTACCATGTTGTAAAGAGAAGAAGCAGTCATTGCGATAATGGCAGGAATGGCATATTGTGCCAATAGTTTGCCGATAGGGAGCGTACCTAGTTCTGTTGCAGTTCCTTTCTGAGACATAAAATCGTTATTTTACGTAAATTAGCCTGCAAAGATACTCATTTTTTCTCATTTGCGAAACCTGCCTTATCTTTCTTGAAGTTAAGATAGAGTGTAGTTCGGCATAGCCTTTTCTCAAAAGCAAGCTTTTGACTTGGCACTGCACTCACCTTTCGCTATCTTTGCACTCCGAAAAGAAAAAGAAGCGTATGAAGATATATTTTTTTCTATTGAATTTTGTGATGATGATGACGTGGAGCACTGTCAGCGGAGAGGTGCTTTGTCGTTATCGGGTCTATCTGGCTGATAAAAATTGTACGGCTTATTCGTTGGACCGACCGGAAAAGTTTCTTTCTTCGCGTGCCATTGAGCGGAGAATGAGACAGCATTTGGCTGTAGATTCTACAGACCTTCCTGTGTGCCGTACCTATATTGAGGAAATACGTCGTTCGGGGGGGAAAGTGTTGAATCACAGCAAATGGAATAATACTGTAGTTGTTGAGTTGTCTCGTCACGAAGTGCTAGACTCTATCCGGACCCTTCCTTTTGTGAAAAAAGTGAAGCGTGTATGGATTGCGCCCGATGGGGCAATACCCCGAAATAAAGAACGTAAGAAAGTGATTACCAATAAAGTGACCAAGACCGATGATTATTACGGGCATGCGGCAGCACAGATTCGTATGCATCATGGCGATAGTCTGCATGCAGCCGGTTTTCGCGGAGAAGGAATGCAGATTGCCGTGATTGATGCGGGCTATTATAATGTGGATGCCATTAAACTGTTCCGTCATCTGAACTTGCTGGGGGTGTACGATTTTGTCAATCCCGATTCGGATATTTACGAAGAGCATAGCCACGGACTGAAAGTGTTGTCGTGTCTGGCTGTAGACAAGCCTAATGTCATGGTAGGAACTGCTCCCAAAGCTTCTTATTGGTTGCTTCGGAGTGAAGACAATGATACCGAACAGCCGATAGAAGAAGACAACTGGGCTGCCGCCATTGAGTTTGCCGATAGTGTGGGAGTGGATGTAGTCAACACCTCGTTGGGATATTATGAATTTGACGATAAGGAAGAGAATTACCGTTACCGCGATTTAGACGGTAAAACTTCGTTTATGTCGGTTACCGCAGAGAAAGCTGCAGGAAAAGGATTGCTTGTGGTATGCAGTGCCGGCAATGCCGGTGGGGGCAAATGGAAAAAGATTTCTCCTCCGGCCGATGCAGAAGATGTGGTAACCGTCGGTGCATTGGATTACGACCGTACGAATGCCGATTTTTCTTCCATAGGAAATACAGCCGACGGAAGAGTCAAGCCGGATATCATGGCATTGGGAGTACGGGCGGTTGTAGTAGGAGAGAACGGAGGAATATCCAGAGCAAGCGGTACTTCTTTTGCCGCTCCCATTTTCTGCGGATTGGTCACCTGCTTATGGCAGGCATTTCCGGATCTTACTGTAAAAGAAATTATCGATGTAGTCCGTCGTTCTGGAAGCCGTTATACTCATCCCGATAATATCTACGGTTACGGAGTGGCTGATATATGGAAAGCGTATCAGCTGATTCAGAAGGAAAGGGGGAACAGATGAATGGTAACCCGCTTTCTTTGGTCGAACTGAATGCGCTGGTGCGTCGTAGTATTCGTGCCTGTCTGCCCGACGAGTACTGGGTACAGGCCGAACTGAGTGAGGTGCGTGCTAATTATTCAGGACATTGCTACCTGGAGTTTGTGCAGAAAGACAGCAAGAGTAATGCACTGGTGGCAAAGGCACGCGGTATTATCTGGAGTAACGTATACTACCGGCTTAAGCCTTATTTTGAACGGGAAACGGGACAGGCTTTCACTTCCGGTATCAAAGTACTCGTTAAAGTGACAGTCGACTTTCATGAACTCTACGGCTATTCGCTTACCGTAGTCGATATTGACCCCACTTATACATTGGGCGATATGATGCGCCGGCGCAAGGAGATATTGAAAAGGCTGGACGAAGAAGGAGTGCTTACTTTAAACAAAGAGTTGGAAATGCCTTTGTTGCCCCAACGTATTGCGGTTATCTCTTCGGCAACTGCTGCCGGTTACGGCGACTTCTGTAATCAACTTGCCAGCAACCCGTTCGGCTTTGTTTTTTATCCTCATCTTTTCCCGGCTGTTATGCAGGGAGAGAGGATTGAAACTTCCATTATTCAGGCACTCGACCGTATCTATAGTCAGCAGGATTGTTGGGATGTAGTTGTCATTATCCGTGGGGGAGGAGCTGTTTCCGATTTATCCGGATTCGATACTTATGCCTTGGCTGCTAATTGTGCCCAGTTTCCGTTACCGCTTATTACTGGTATTGGACATGAACGCGATGATACGGTGCTCGATCTTATTGCACACACCCGTGTCAAAACCCCAACAGCGGCTGCCGAGTTATTGATAGACCGTGTGCGCCGCACGGCAGAACAGCTGGAAGCATACACCGATTATTTTTACAGGGAAATTCCCCAACGTCTGGAACAGGAAAAGAAGAGACTGACGCAGTGGGTATCTCGTTTTCCAGCTCAGGTACAGATGAGGCTGCAGCAGGAACATTTCCGGCAGGAGCGTTTTACCAAGCGTATGGCCGCAGCATGGCAGGCTCGTTTGCTGCGTGAAGAATACCGGCTTCGTGTAGAAAAACGTATGGAAGTAGCTTGTATGTCGCGTTTGCAGCGGGAACTTCATCGCATCGAACTGATGGAGCAGAAGACACAGGCTGCATCGCCGGAACTGCTTTTGAAAAAAGGGTATAGTATCACATTGAAAGACGGTAAGGCAGTGACCGATGCTTCTACACTGAAAGCAGGAGATAAAGTAGTGACGCGTATGGCATCGGGAGAGGTGGAAAGTATAGTAGAGAAAATAAATTTAAAAACAGAATACAATGGCAAAAAAAGAAACATACAGTGAAGCGATGAAACGGCTGGAAGCCATCGTATCGCAGATAGAAAGTAACGAGTTGGATATCGACAGCCTGGGAGAACATCTGAAAGAAGCCCAGAAACTCATAAAATACTGTCGTGATAAACTTTATAAGGCAGATGCCGAAATAAAGAAAATGCTTGAAGAAGGAGAAGAAACGGAAGCTTGAGCAGTTTCATCTGGCTGTGATTGTATAGGATTACTGAAGAGAATTGCAGCCATTGACGATGCTGATTGTAAAGTTTCCGATACTGAATATGAATCGGCGGCATCGCTTTTTATAGCTGATGTCGCCGATTTATTTATAAGGATTTTAGAACCATGCTACAGGCTGGTCGCCCATCACGAATTTGAGATTTCCTCCCTTCATGATATCTGCATAATCAATCCAGGCCTTCTTATAATCCAGACCATTCAGAATGACATGCTGGATATACTTGTTTTCTTTTCCTTTATTTTCCTTTTCGATAGTAAACTTACCTTCAGGAACATTGATTTCTACTTTGTCGAAGAGGGGATAACCGAATACGAATTTTCCTCCTGCCGGTTCTACCTGATAGAATCCCATTGAAGAAAGGACATACCATGCAGACATCTGGCCTACATCCTCATTGCCGGATAATCCGTCGGGTTTGTCGGTATACATAGTATGAAGAATTTCGTTCACCCGTTCCGCAGTCTTCCACGGCTGACCTACCAGTGTATATAAATAAGTAGTATGGTGTCCCGGTTCGTTTCCATGTGCATACTGTCCGATGAGGCCGCTGATATCAGGAGAAGAACTGTCGCCCATGTGGCTGTCGACGATGAACAGTGAATCCAACTTGTTGACAAAGGCCTCTTTGCTTCCGAAGCAACCTACCAGCCCTTCCACATCGTGAGGAACCAGCCAGGTATACTGCCATGCATTACCTTCGCAGTAGTCATCGTCTCTGTGGGTCGATGCACAAGGATCGAAAGGTGTACGTATGGAACCGTTGAGCATTTTTCCTCTCATAAATCCGGTTGTCGGGTCGAAATAATTCTTATACGACTTGCTTCTTTCCAGGAAATACTTGTAGTCATCCTGTTTGTTCAGTTTTAATGCAGCCTGTGCTACACACCAGTCGGCAATGGCATATTCCATGTCGTATGCGATGGCTTCTTTCATTAGGTCGGCAGGGATAAAGCCGTATTTGATACGATGCTCCATACCACGTTCGGGCAACATAGACGATTCTTTCAGTGCCTTGTATGCCTCTTCCATGTCGAACCCTTTTATACCTTTCAAAATAGCATCTGCTACTACGGGTACTCCCGGATTTCCTACCATACAGTCTGTTTCACATCCCATGAGGTGCCATACAGGCAGTTTGCCCTGTTGCTGGTAGATGTGAATCATGGTGTTGATGATGTCGCTCATTTTTTCCGGATGAAGCAGAGTCATCAAAGGTTGTGCGGCACGGTATGTATCCCACAAAGAGAAAGTTGTGTAGTTTACAAATCCTTCTCCTTTGTGCATGTTATGGTCGGCACCGTAGTAGTCGCCGTTTACATCACAGAATACAGAAGGAGCAAACATGGTATGATAAAGGCTTGTATAGAAAATCCGCTTCGAAGCCTCGTCGTTTGTGTACACTTTCACCTTATTCAACTCATTGTTCCATGCTTCTTTGGCATCTGCAATGGTCTTTTCGAAGTCCCATCCGCTCAACTCAGTCTGCATGTTGAGCTGTGCATTCGCTTCAGAAGTAGGAGAGAGAGCTACCTTCAAATAAATTGGTTCTTCTTGTCCGGCTGCAAAGTTTACCCGGGCAAAGAGTTGCTTGCCTTTAGCTTCTTTTCCACTTTTTGTTGCATTGTCTGCAATGAACTCTACGTTTTCAAACTTCTTGGAGAATACGGCCGTAAAGAAGACACGCTGGTCGCTGGACCATCCTGTAGAGTAACGGTATCCGCTGACAGTACTGTCGTTTACCACCTGTATAAAGGCTTCGGTCGGTGCATCCCAGCATCCACCGTTCACCATATCGAATACGATGGCCGGCTTTTCGTCTGCAGGGAAGGTATATTTATGGAGTCCCACCCGTTTGGTTGTAGTCAGTTCCACATCCACGTTGTATCTCAGAAGATGTGTCTTATAATATCCGGGCGTAGCCACTTCCTGCGAACGGTCGGAATACGACCATAGTCCGGTATCGTACGAAGATTCATCCCCTCTGGCATAAGTCACTTCTCCGGTTACAGGCATTACGTTGATGTCGTGAAGGTCGCCGATACCAGTTCCACTCAGGTGAGTATGCGGGAAGCCTATCACAGTAGAGTCGGACACATGATAACCCGATACCCAGTCCCACAATTGCGGGATGCTGCTTGGACCCAGTTGTACGAATCCGTAAGGCACGTTGGCTCCGTAGAACACATGACCATGTCCGCCCGTACCGATTTTCGGATTGACAAAGCAGGTCAGGTCTTCATTCGCTTCCTGTACGGAAGTGGAGTTACTTCCACACGCTGCGAATAATGCAGTGGCTAACACTGTTAGCACGATTGGTTTTTTATTCATTTCTTTAAGTTTTATGTGAAAGATAAATATAAACTATTTAGTTACTTAATAAGTATATCGTGGAATTGATATTCAGGCCTTTGTTTCCTGTTATCATAGTATCCCCCTTATCACTTTATTTAAAGTGCATAAAGTTACGAGATTTTATGGTTTATCAGATGGCTTTTGCAAAGAAATTGTATCTCAGTAGAAAAATAGATGATTTAAGGTTTTGGGACTGCTTGGCAAGAATAAAAGCCGGAAATAGATTTGTGTATACTGAAAAAGTATCTATCTTTGCAGTTGTAATATGTTGATTATTAATATAATAAATTAAAAGTATAGATATTGTTGAATATGAATTTAAAAAGTCACAATCATGTCCTCAATTTGTATTCTCAGATTAAGGATTTGAGCCGCGAGGATAAAGAAAAGAAATTACTTGGCGTATTCAAAGAATTGGCAGAACATATACTAAGCGGCTATTTTCTGATAAAGAAGAATCAAAGTGATTCTTTTGTAAAAGTGCATCCTACTTGTGTGGAGTTTTATTGCCATGAAGAGGGAAAAGGTGAGGGGAAAATCAAGGATTATATTGTGTATCACAGAAACAAAGAGGATGGCAAGTTGGATAGATCTATTTTCCCGCTTGGGATACTTCATAATCATATATCAGGAATAGATCTCACATTTGAGCAGGGAGAAGATGCTGCAAATGCTTTACGTTTGTCGGCGTTGATTAGAGAGTTCCGTATAGACGATAGTGGAAAGAAGGAAGATAGATACGATATGGAGTATATTAGTTTGGAGAAAAAGAAAAATGAAGGTATCGTGACAAAACCGACTTATCTGTACGATGCACTCTATTCGCAATTTTCAATTTTTGATGGGTTCAGTATACAGTGGATAGATGGAGAGGAAAAAGCAGTATTAGAGGATTGTTCAACTATCAGGGTAAATGTGCCGGAATATGAAGTGAATAATAAGAAGCATGTACCTGTTCCCAAAAAGAAAACTGTAGCAGAAGATATTTTGACTGAGAACAAAAAATACAAACAATGCCTTAGAGAGTGGAGGTTTAAAGTAAAGCAATAATATGATAGCCGATTATGAAACCAACGCTGTATATATGTCGTCGTGGCTCAAAAAGGATTATGGGGAAATATATATGGCCTTACAAAACATATTCAAGAAGCATAATGTAGCTTATGATATTATTCCAGATACAAAGGATGTATGGTGTCGCGATTATATGCCCCTTCAACTGGATAAAGACCGATTTCTATGCTATACGTATAAGCCGGATTATTTGCTTAAGAATCCACAAAACAGGAAATACATTACAGACTCTGTTTTGCTTTCCCGAAGAATGAATCTTAAAGTAAAGGAGTCGTCTTTAATTATCGATGGTGGCAATGTAGTGAAGATTGGAAATAAAGTCATCATGACCGAAAAAGTATTCGTGGAAAATCCTAGATTCTCTGAGAAAGGGCTGGTAAAGAGGTTACAGGAGCAACTGGAGTGTGAAGTCGTATTTATACCTTGGGATAGAAATGAGATATACGGTCATTCGGATGGGGTAATAAAACCAATATCGGATGAGGCCGTGTTGATGACTAATTATCATGATTATGACAAGGGGTATAGTCAAGAAGTCATAAGAAGACTTTCCGGAAAATTTGATGTGAACACGTTATCATATCATGTCAACAGAAAGGATAGTAGAAGTTGGGCATATATAAATTTCCTGACTGTGGGAAATCTGATTGTATTGCCCTGCTTTGGAATAGAAGAAGATGAGCAGGCCTTATCACAAATAAGGCTCTATTATCCTCACTGCATAATAGAGCAGGTAAATATAGCTTTGCTTGTCAAAGATGGAGGTGGATTGAATTGTGTGACATGGTGCAGGTCTGTGAGTGAGGATGAAAGGAGATTTCTGAATCTTTACAATCGGATGGAATCTGAAAATAGTATGGGGGAAGACTCTATGTATAGTGACGAGGAGATTATATTTATGTGTAAATATAATCTTAGGAGGTTTGCTGAAAAATATCCGGGAATAGCTGAGTATTATATGACGTGTCTGGATGATTGAATGTTGATGATTTATTATTTATAAAAACAGAATCCCGTTTTTACCGGTCTGTCTCTTGTGCCGCCGTTCGGCGGTCGGACAACCTTCGTTCGGCGGTCGGACAACCGTCGGTCGAAGGTTGCACAGCCGTCGTACGAAGGCACAAAAAGATTGCTTGGGACAAAGTAGAAGAATGTAGGAAAGAGGGGAGAACTATCCTGCTTTTTGCGGTATCGGGACTTTGGTGCGGAAGGAGAAGAGAGAATTTCTGTGTTTGTCTGCTTTTGTTCTGTACAGGGGGTATAAAGAAAGAGAGGATGCGTCTGTCGACACATCCTCTCTCTTTAGTCTTTTCGAAGTGAAAGAACCGATTATGCTTCAGCAGGAGCTTCAGTTGCTTCTTCAGCAGTTGCTTCTTCTGCGTTAGCAGCTGCTTCTGCTTCAGCTTTTGCAGCAGCTTCAGCAGCTTTCTTTTCAGCTACTTTCTTAGCGATTTCTTCGTTTACTTTCTTTTCAGCTTCCATACGTGCTTTTGCGTCAGCCTTCTTAGCTTCTTCTTCTTTAGCTTTCAAAGCAGCCAAACCGTTCTGCTTGTTTTCTTTCCAAGCGTTGAAACGAGCTTCTGCAGTAGCTTCGTCGAATGCACCTTTAGCTACACCACCCATCAAGTGTTTCTTCATGTAAACACCTTCACGAGACAAGATGTTGCGTACAGTGTCTGTAGGCTGTGCACCTACCATTACCCAGTGGTATGCACGTTCGAAATTCAAATCTACTGTGGCAGGATTGGTATTTGGGTTGTAAGTACCAATTTTCTCAGTAAATCTACCATCACGTGGTGCTCTTGCATCTGCAATAACAATTGAATAAAACGCATAACCTTTGCGTCCGTTTCTCTGCAATCTGATTTTAGTTGCCATTTTTACTTGTTAATTTTTTAAGTGAATGATTTGAATTATGCCAATATCCCGTATTGGCGGGTGCAAAGATACGACTTTTATTTGTTTTACAAAGCGTTGCAGCTCTTTTTGTGTAATTTTTATTTCTTGGCACTCATGCTGGCTTTTATCAGGTAGACGATGAGGCAGATATAAGCAAGTAAAGATACTACCTGACTCAACGGATTGGCGAGCCATTCTTCGTTTACGAGATTGATGCCTCCGAAACGCATTGCTGCGCTGACTACTCCCATCAAGGCTCCACCGGCAATGAATCCGGAAGCAAGGAGAGTTCCACGTTCACCACGTGCGGTGTTGACTGCTTCATCCTTGCTGCGGGTAGTAACATACCAGTTGACTGCACCACCTACAATAAGAGGGAGGTTCAGTTCGAGTGGAATGAACATACCCAATGCAAAGGCGAGGGCAGGAACTTTGAAGTAAGTCAGTACCAATGCAAGCACTGCACCGATACCATAAAGCAACCAGGGCGCTGCTACTCCGTTCATCAGCGGGTCGATAACGGCAGCCATGGCATTAGCCTGAGGAGCGGCAAGCGCACCCGAAGAGAATCCGTATGTTTTGTTCAGAATCATGATTACTCCACCTACAGTTGCAGCCGATACCAGTGTACCGAGGAATTTCCATGTCTGCTGTTTGGCTGGAGTACTTCCTAACCAATAACCTATCTTCAAGTCGGTAATGAAACCACCTGCCATAGAAAGAGCGGTACAAACTACTCCACCCATCACCAGTGCAGCTACCATACCGGTTGCACCCTTCAGACCGACTGCTACCATTACGACAGAAGCCAGGATAAGAGTCATCAGTGTCATGCCCGATACGGGGTTGGTTCCAACGATGGCGATGGCATTGGCTGCTACGGTAGTAAACAGGAAAGAAATACCAGCTACCAACAGAATAGCTACTGCCGTATGAAGCAGATTACCCTGCATTACATCGAAATAGAAGAATAAGGCAATCAGTACCAGTGTAATGATGGAACCGATGGCAATGATTTTCATGGAAAGGTCGCGCTGGGTGCGTGATACGCTGACTTCAGCTTTCTTACCGCCCATTTCTTTGGCTGCCAGTCCTACTGCACTCTTGATGATGCCCCATGAGCGTACGATACCGATGATACCTGCCATGGCAATGCCTCCGATACCGATACTTTTTGCATATTCGGCAAAGATGGCTTCAGGCGACATGCTGCCTACTGTATCGGTGAGGGAAGGATTCCATGCATTCAGTACCTGATCGCCCCAGATAAGAGAGATACCCGGTACGATGATAAGCCATACAGCCAGTGAGCCGGCACAGATAATGGCTGCATATTTCAAGCCGACAATGTAACCGAGTCCTAATACGGCAGCTCCGGTATTCAGTTTTACTACAACTTTGGCTTTCTCTGCAAGGAGTTCACCCCATCCGCATACACGGGTGGTGAAGTTTTCGTTCCACCATCCGAAGGTAGCTACGATGAAGTCGTACAATCCACCAATCAGACCCGCAAAAAGCAGAGGTTTTGCTTGGCTTCCGCCTTTCTCACCAGAGATGAGTACCTGTGTACTTGCTGTTGCTTCGGGGAAAGGATATTCGCCATGCTTTTCGCTGACGAAGTATTTGCGGAAAGGAATCAGGAAAAGAATACCCAATATACCGCCCAACAATGAGCTGATGAACATCTGGAAGAAATCGACTGTCATTTCCGGATATTTGTCCTGAAGAATATATAGTGCTGGCAGGGTAAAGATAGCACCGGCTACAATGACTCCGGAGCAGGCTCCGATGGACTGGATGATGACATTTTCACCCAATGCATTTTTACGCTTTGCTGCACTGGATACACCCACGGCGATAATGGCAATGGGAATGGCTGCTTCGAATACTTGCCCTACTTTCAAACCTAAATAGGCTGCGGCAGCTGAAAACAGAATTGCCATCAGAATACCCCATAGAACAGACCACAGATTGACTTCCGGATAATTTTTTTCGGGAGACATCAACGGATGATATTTTTCTCCCGGTTTGAGCGGGCGGAACGCATTGTCTGGAAGACCCGCTTGTTTTTCAATTTCTTCTTTCATGTGCTTTTTATTTGTTGTTTTTGATTTAATGCCAATGAATAGTGCCCAAAAGTAATAAAATTCGGATAAATAGGTATAAAAGAGAAAGAGAAACTTGGAAAAGGCTTTCCAAGTTTCTCTTTCTTATCTGATTTGCGGCATAAGCCGGCAAAAATTAGTGGCAGAGCATGTCTTCGCTGATAGCTTTGAATTCTTTTTGGTCAGCTTTGCGCAGGCTGATGCTTCCGTCATTCCAGTTGGAAGGCCATCCTCCAACTATATGTCCCAGGAATACAGCTTTAATTTCATGCAATCCTTTGGCCAGTGCCATGGATGTATCGTGACGAGAGAAACGTTTTGTTTCACCACCGTTGCTGATCATCAGCTTACCGTCAATCCATACTTCTTCCAAGTCAGATGACAGATAGTATACACCGTCTTCAGGGATATTGACGTATCCGGTAGCGATAGCTGCATACTGTTTTACTCCACGCATTGATTCCGGAGCAGGTACCTGACTGGTGAGTTCACGGGTTTTCTTGATGACTTTAGTAGCTTTGGGCTGAAGGTTTGCTTTTTCGAAATCCTGCATATTCAGGAACATACCGTCGAAGATCTGCATGTTCAGTCCAGGAGCTGTCTTGGCAACTTCTTTAGCTGGAGCCAATGCTTGTTTTTCTACCTGAATAGTACGTACAGTACTCATTTTTCCAGAAGGCATTACGGAAGCAATCTTCAGTGTAGTTGTTTCACTGATAGAGATAGGACCCGTGTATACAGTAGACTGTGCAGTAGGTTCACTACCGTCGAGTGTGTAGACCATTTGCATTGGGCGAGTTGTTGTAAATTCCAAAGATGTGCTGTCAACGAAAGCTACAGTGTTGCAAGAACCATTCGGCTGTTCCGGCATTGGAATATGGTAATTGATACCGTATTGGTCTAAGCGTACGCAAGCATTGTTGATGCGGCGTGAAAAGTCGCTGAAGTCTTTACGGTCTACTGGAGTCCATCCGATTTCTGCTACAGCCAAAATACGCGGGAAGGTCATATAGTCGCGTTTTGCATCACTGTAAATGTATTCAGACCATACATTTCCCTGTACACCCAGAATAAACTCTTCTTTTCCCATTGCAACCAATGTGTCGGGCATTGGATTATAGCTGTAAGTTTTTTCCAAAGTACTATATCCACCGATAGTTACCGGTTCAATCTTTGAATCACCTTGATAGTGGTCAATATACATACCGTTTCCACCCGGTGTCATAATCACAGTGTGATTTGTCAGTGCAGCAGCAATACCGCCTTCCTCACCTCTCCATGACATTACAGTTGCCGAAGGAGCCAGACCACCTTCCAGGATTTCATCCCAACCGATAAGCTTCTTTCCTTTGGTTTCAAGATATTTCTCAATGCGGCGGATTACGTAGCTTTGCAATCTTTCTTCTGCAGTGTGACCTTTGTCAGCTTTCAGACCTTCTGTGGCAATACGTTTCTGGCAGGCAGGACAAGTTTTCCAATTAGCTTTAGGACATTCGTCGCCACCGATGTGAAAATATTCGCTTGGGAAAAGAGGTACCATTTCATCGATTACGTCTTGCAAGAACTGGAATGTACTTTCTTTACCCGGGCAGAATACAACATCTTCTACTCCCCAAATGATACGTGGATTTCCTTTTTCGCCTTTACAAGAGAGTTCAGGATAAGCAGCAATAGCAGCCATGCCGTGTCCTGGCATTTCCAGCTCGGGAACAACTGTGATAAAGCGGTCTGCTGCATATTTTACAACTTCTTTTATTTCTTCTTGTGTATAATAACCACCGTATTCAGTACCTTCTCCATCTATACGCTTAGAACCTATTTCTGTGAGTTTGGGGTATTTCTTGATTTCAATACGCCATCCCTGGTCATCGGTCAGATGCCAGTGCATACGGTTGATTTTGAATAAAGACAATACATCAATGTATTTTTTGATGTGTTCTACACTGACAAAGTGACGGCAAGGATCAAGCATCATACCACGGTACTCAAAACGGGGTTCGTCTTTGATGCTGACAGCTTGTGCTCTCCACTCAATTCCTTCTACCTTTTCAGCACTTTCAATTTCTGCGGGAAGTAATTGCATGAAACTCTGCATTCCGTAGAACAGACCTTGAGCTGTTTTAGCAGCAATCTGTACTGAATTTGAAGTGACATCCAGTGTGTAGCCTTCATCATTCACTTCCAGCTCCGGATTAAGAGTCAATGTGATGTTACCTTGTTCAGCTACAGTAATCTGATAGCCGGTAGACTGACTCATTTTTGCAGCAAAGAACTCGGCAATTGTTTTAGCTTCGGGTGAAGTAACACCGAATTTGGTTCCCGAAGATAGTTTGAAGAATCCGTCTTGCTGTACTAAAGACTGAGGCATTGGGATGATGTTGATTCCCTCGTTGTAAGGTTTTACCTCACCAGTTGCACTACCACAAGCAGTCAGCAGTCCTAATGAAGCACCAATGCACAGGGTTGCTAAAAAGTTTTTTTTCATGGATAATAGAGGTTTAAAATTTGATATTGATAAAAATATGTCGATACTTTATATTATATAGCAATATTGTCTACAGTCTGATTTTTCTGAATTTAATTACGAAGATATTGCTTCATGCCTTCTGTGAAATAGATACCGGTATTTCCATTTTCTTTTGCATAAATGAAATAGGCATCCAATTCAGGATGAGCATTACAAATTGCTTTGGCTGAATCGAGTCCTAATACCATGAATGAAGTGGCATAGGCATCGGCAGTAGCACAATCTTTGGCTATGACGGTAGAGGAAAGTATATTATGCTGTACCGGATAACCTGTGCGAGGGTCGATGGTATGTGCATATTTCTTTCCATCTTTGTAGTAAAAGTTACGATAGTTACCCGAAGTAGCCATTCCTCCCTGATTGATTTCAATAATGGTTTGCAATTCCTGATTAACGGAAAGCGAATCGTCTATCGGTTTGTTGATACCAATGCGCCATGATTCCTGTTGGGCATTCTTTCCTTTTACCACCAGTTCACCACCAATGTCGATCATGTAGTTTTTGATACCTTTGCTTTCAAGTAATCTGGCCACACAGTCCACTCCATATCCTTTGGCAATCGCACTGCAGTCGAGCATAATACGTGGATCTTTCTTTACAACTTTTCCGTCAACCAAGTCTACTTTTTCAAAGCCGATAAACTGACGGATGCTGTCGATAGTCAGGCTGTCTACGTGGCTTGCATTCTTAAATCCGAATCCCCAGGCATTGACTAAAGGAGCTACAGTAATGTCGAATGCACCATGAGTCTCTTTGGAAATCGTTTTAGCCAGACGGAATACATGAGTGAACATGCTGTCTGTACTATAATCTTCGTTGTGGTTGATATGAGTGATAACTGACTTCTTATTAAATGGAGACAGTGAATTGTCTACTTTCTGAAGTTCACTTTCAATTTCCATTTTCAGGTTCTCTTTCGACTGATAGGTAATCTTGTACATTGTTCCAAATACGATTCCTTGATCAGTCTGATAAGGTACCTGTTTTTTTAAGATAAGTACAGTTCCTACAATCAGCAGAATAAGAAAAGGAAGCTGCCATTTGAGTTGTTTGTTTGCCATGAGTCTGATTTTCTATGTTTTAAAAAAGATGTTCAATTAATATTTTCACACCGATACCTATCAGTACAAGTCCACCGAATATTTCTACTCGCAGATGGAATCGTTTTCCGAAAAATACACCAATTAAATTTCCGACAATGGAAAGAAGAAAAGAAGCCAGTCCGATAATAAATAATGGGGCTGACAGACTTTGAATGGTGTTGAATCCGGTAAAGGCGAATGAAATACCGACAGCAAGAGCATCAATACTGGTTGCAATAGCCAGTGTAAGGATTACTCGCAAGCGTGTAGGATCGAAACAACAAGTCTCCTCCGACTGGAAATGTGCCCGAATCATCCGTACTCCAAGGAAACAAAGCAGACCAAATGCAATCCAGTGGTCGTAGGCTTCGATTAAATGGTTGAAACGGCTGGCTCCAAACCATCCTAGCAGAGGCATTAAGGCTTGGAACAATCCAAAGAAAAATGCCATTTTTAAAGTATTTCCCCACTGTATCCGGTGTAAGATAATACCGCTTGTTACAGATACAGTAAAACAGTCGATGGCTAAGCTGATAGCAAGTAGCCAGATTTCTAATATACTCATGATTAAAATGGCAAGTTATATATTAAGTTATAGGTTAAATTAAAACTGCTGCTTGCATTTTTTCCGAAGCCTGGAATGTACCAAGGTTCAGAATTTTCGGCATTGGCTACATTGATACGTCTTTTATATCGCACAGCCCATCCCATACAAAATCCCTTGTAAATCTTTACTTTTATTCCTACAACAGCTTCTATCCAGCTTGCATTGCTTTTGTTTCCCTTAAATTCATAAGGAATCTGGATTACTCCTCCGTAATTGGGGTCGTTCATAGTTGGACCGTTTATGTCGTAGGTGAAGGATGTCATTCCATAACGCAGACCGGCATATAAATATCCCGGCAAATAGGGCTTCAGATAAAAAGCGTTATAATCCATACCGATACGGAAGAAAGGAGCAGATGTTTTGTAATGCATATCATTTGTATCGTGAATTACATCGGTTTCGCCATAGCCAATTTCCACAGTTGGGAAGAAGCGGTTCTTCAGATTACTTTGCAGGATAATTTCGCTACTTAAGATATCGCCGCCTATCAAGTGATTGGCCAACCCGGCTACTTCGATACCGATAGAACTTCCCTGATAAAAAGGTGAAGCCTTGTAGTCGGCTTTCAGTTCTTCCTTACTTTTCTTTTGTCCCCATGCGTAAGAGGGCAGCAGAAGCATACTATTCAGTATCAGTAACAGTGAAATATATCTTGATATTTTCTTTTTCATTGTTATCTATGTTCGGGTTGATAATTTGTATAGAATCGAGCTGATGGCGGGTAGATGTTGCTTGCTGTATCTCATAGAACATCATGGTGCCACAGTCCAAATTCGTTACATAAGGTATATTGCGGTGAGAGATATGAATCGTATCGGGTTTGGCATGCAGGTAAGCAAGTATAAAAGAAGTCTTATCGCTATAGCTTAAAGGCACTTCAAATCCGCTGGCCCCCACTTCCCGGTTGATTAATGTGTCATGTATCAGCGAGTCGTATACCACTTCTTCTTTAATAGTCCCGTCGTCCAATGTATCGTATACCGTTACATCGGCATGAATCATACCGATGATGCTTGTCGTATCAATCAATTGAACGGCTTTGCCGTGCTGGTTGACGAAAGAAAACTTTATGTAAGACATCGTGTTGGGAGGGCAATTCTCTACTTCGCAAGCAGGGAAGAAAAGGACTGCTATCCACAGGATGAATAAAAGGAACGGTAGCTTTTTCATGTAGATTACAGTTCTTTTTCAATTTTATAATTGTTTCTCTCCGGAGCATTGCGAGCTATCAGTTCTCCAATGAATCCTGCCAAAAATAGTTGGGTTCCGATTATCATGGTAGTGAGTGCCAGGTAGAAATAAGGATTTTCCGTAACCAGACGATAAGGATTGCCACAATACATATCATATAGTTTGGCTGCTCCTACTACTCCTACTGCAATGAATCCCAGAATGAACATGATGGAACCTAAAAAGCCGAAGATGTGCATGGGCTTCACTCCGAACTTAGACAAGAACCAAAGAGTAAGCAGGTCTAAGTATCCGTTTACAAAACGGTTCAGGCCGAATTTCGTCTTTCCGTATTTACGTGCCTGATGGTGTACCACCTTTTCCCCGATTTTGCTGAATCCGGCATTTTTTGCCAGATAAGGGATATAGCGATGCATCTCTCCGTATACTTCGATATTCTTGATCACCTCACGCCGATAGGCTTTCAGTCCGCAGTTGAAGTCGTGCAGATTATGAATACCCGATACGGCACGTGCCGTAGCATTGAATAACTTGGTAGGAATGGTTTTTGAAAGCGGATCGTATCGTTTTTGTTTCCATCCCGAAACCAGGTCGTATCCGTCTTGGGTAATCATTCTGTATAATTCGGGAATTTCATCCGGACTATCCTGTAAATCGGCATCCATGGTGATGACAACATCTCCCTGTGCCCGTTCAAAGCCACAGAACAAGGCCGGTGATTTACCGTAATTACGGCGGAATTTAATACCTCTTACACAGTCGTGTTTGCTGCTGAGCTCTTCGATGACTTGCCATGAATGGTCTGTACTTCCATCGTTTACAAAAATGACTTCGTAGCTGAAGCCGTTGGCATTCATCACACGTTCAATCCATGCATACAGTTCCGGCAAGGATTCTTCTTCATTATATAAAGGTACTACAACAGATATATCCATAGTTTATGATATTATTTTTTCTGCCTCATTACCAGTAGAGCGGTAAATAAAGCAAGTATGGTTCCATAAAAAATATTTTGTGAAATAAGTTGAGCTGTCAACTGGATAGGAGTCAATGCAGCGATGGCATCGATGGTTTGCATCAATGGTTCGATGCTGTCGGATAACCCTTGTATTCCTGCCGACTGTATTGATTCCAACTGAGTGCGATAAGTTTCAATGATGAAACCTTGGTCAAAAAAACGGAAATATACATAATGTGCTACCGTAGTGAGCAGTGAAGCAAACATATACATCAGTAAAGTGAATGAAAATGCACGCAGAAAACTGATTTCATTGTCGCAATATTTCATGCGGTATTTACGTGCATAGATATATCCTAATACAGGAACCAAAAGGGTGAGCAAAACGAACAATAGATGCAGAAAAGGAATTTTGAAGCCCATGGGAAGGAAAATGAATTTGAAAATCCAATATATTCCCATTACGGTTCCAAAACGCATGGCATGTTCTTGCAGAGTAGTGGGTTGGTTGTTAGTCATTCTTTCAATACACAATTAGTTATTTTCGCAAAATTACGCTTTTTACTGTTATGCATCGTAATAAAAGAAGATAAAAATCGTATTTGCATTCAAATTCTTGCCACTGCTTCACAATCAGACCATCTTTTCATCTCTTTAGTTTTATATTATAACCCTGCATATTGGGGAGTTTTATGGCATCAGGAGACGGTAATCATCCTTCATAATGATAAAAAATTATCTTTTTCTGCAGTTTTTTTTGTCAAAGTATTGCAGATTCAAAAAATCTTCCTACCTTTGCACCCGCAATCGAGAAACATCGATGATGAAGAACGGTTGAAACATGGGTAAGTCCCATACGGCCAGCTCCTGATGAATCCTCCAGGGCTTGATCGCAGCAAAGGTAGTTGGTTGTAGCGGCGCGATATGGTAAGCTTACCCGCCTGCCTCTTTAGCTCAGTTGGCCAGAGCACGTGATTTGTAATCTCGGGGTCGTTGGTTCGAATCCGACAAGAGGCTCAAATAAAGCAGATGGGAGTAAGCACTGCTTTATGGCTTAAAATACTTACTCGTTTGCCTCTTTAGCTCAGTTGGCCAGAGCACGTGATTTGTAATCTCGGGGTCGTTGGTTCGAATCCGACAAGAGGCTCAAAGCTCAGAATTCATAAAGAATTTTGAGCTTTTTTCGTATATTCCTATGTGTACTCCGGACTTCTTAAATAAAGAAAACGGAGTACTTGCATTTCCTTTAAAGTTTGATAGAAGTATGCAGACTTTCCGATGCAGGAAACAAACTGTATCCGTCGTCGTTGATTGCGCGGCCGACGGTGTCGTCTGTCCGTCCGACGTCGTCGTCTGTACAATCAACGACGTCGGTTATACGCTGGCATTGTTATATCTTTTTGAAGTTTCATTTTCATTTTCGGTTATATTCAAAGATTTTGAAATCATTTCAGATTCTTTTCAGATTTGAAGTCTACTTTTATCTCATCAATCATTAAAATGAAATTATTATGAAGACTTTTTTATCGTTATGGACTGTTTTGTTTGCTGTGATGTTGGGCCTGGCATCTTGTAATAAAAATGACATGCCGGAGGCTCCTCCGGGAACCGTCGATCCTTCGACTCTTCCATCCGCTGTGTTGCAGGAGTTTGACGCCCGTTATCCTGGAGCGACCGATGTATCGTGGAGTATAAAGAATGATTATGCCGTAGCACATTTTTATTGGGACAGCGCTCGTTCGGACTCCCGTGCGCGTAATCATACGGCTTGGTTTACGATGAGAGGAGAGTGGGGGATGACTGAAACAGAAATACCTTTTGCCTTATTGTCAACTCTGGCACCGAAGGTATACGAAGCCTTTAGCGCAAGTACATACGGACAGGCTTCTTCGGGTTGGATGACTGATGATGAAGTGGATGTGCTGTTGCGTGGAGAAGGAACTGAGAAACTATATGTGATTGAAGTAAGCAAGAAAGAAGCAGGAAAAGAAACAGATGTAGATCTTTATTATACAGAGGGTGGGGTATTTGTAAAAGAAATTATAGATGCTGATGATAATCAGGATTACGATGAGTATTTTCCCCAAAAACCGGCCGGAAATATTGAAGCTTGGTTGAAACAGAAATTCACGGCTTATACGGTAGTGGAAATTGAAAACGAGGATGGCAGAACAGAGGTGGAGGTAATAGCAAAAGGACGTAAACATGAAGTCTTGTTTGATGCTTCCCTGAACTGGCTTTCTGTCAAGACGGATTTATATGCGATGGATGCCAATAATGCAGAATGGGTGCCTACCAATATTGTAGAAGCTTTGCAGAAAGAAAGTTATGAGGTAAGCAATATTAAGGAAATAGAACGTTATGAGGTAAACAAGTCTGGCAATGAATATGTATATTTCTGCTTCGAAATGAGAAGTGGAAGAGATGAGGTGGATGTATATGTGGATGAGACTGGTATTATATCACGTCCGTCGGTGGGCGGCGAAGGAGTGGCTGTAGAAGGTGGTATCACTGAATTCCTGGCACAGAAATATCCGGGTGCGGTAGTTGTGGACAAAGATTATGACGACGGGTATCTGGAGATAGAAATTCGCCATGATAATATCATAAAAGAAGTAAAGTTTAATGGTCGTAACGAATGGATAAAGACTACTTGGGAGTTGCGTTATGCTGCATTGCCGGAAGCTATTAGACAAACTTTGACAAAAGAAGGATACCAGCAGGCAGATGTAGACGACATTGAAGTGACCGAAAATGCTTCGGGAGTATTATACGAAGTGGAAATAGAAAAAGGGCATATTGAAAAAACATTGATTATAGATGCTCAAGGAGTTATCAAACAGCAATATTGATTAAATAAGTATAGGCTTATAGCTTATTGATTTGCCGGGTTATGTATCCCCTTCTTACCATATACCGATATGGTGGGAAGGGGATTTTTGTATGGTAAATCCTGGTTCCTTTTGCTCTTTGTCAGTCGTCGTCTTTTTAGCGGGAAAACTGTACTGAGCATAAACAGGCTATATGGCATGTAGGTTGGGAAGTCTTTTTATACGGTTGGGAATCTGTATTTACCGTTTGGGAATGATGAATGTTTGACACCGCTTGTCTCCTCTCTATTTTTGTAATTCAAAATATAAAAACATAAATGTTTAAATGAGAATCTAAAGATGAGGACTGTTTGTTTATTTGTTGGAATATGTATGCTGGTCTCTTGTGGTGGTACGGTGAAAGAGACTTCTCAGAAACAGGAGGTTAAATTTGCTTCTGTACAGACCGTTGCAGAAGAAAATGAGCGTAGTTACACTTTTCTTTCGTCTCCTTATCGTACTACGGAACTCTCGTTTAGGGTAGGAGGTCCGGTGGTGAATTTTGAAGTACAGAACGGTCAGTTTTTTAGGAAAGGAGAATTGATTGCTGCTATTGACGACCGCGATTTTTTAATTCGCAAGCAGCGGGCAGAAGCTTTGTTCAATCAGACGAAGGCAGATTTTATTCGTGTGTCCAATCTGTATGAGAAGGGGAATATTTCTGGTGCTGCATACGAGAAAGCCAAGGCTGATTATGAACGTGCTGAAGCTGATTTTAATACTGCGGAGAATGAACTGAAAGATACCCGGCTGACAGCTCCTTTTGACGGCTATGTACAAAAAGTAAACATTGATAAGTATCAGGAGGTTAGTCCTTCTTTTCCGGTCGTTACTTTTATCGATCTTTCACGAATTAAGGCCGAGGCTTGTATCCCGGAAGATATGGCGGTTGGCCTTCGTGCAGCCGGACTGAAAGATTCTTCTTTTGTGCAGTTCAAAGCTTTGGGCGAAAAGAAGTTTTATCCCATCGAAACGTATGTGACTCAAAGTACCTTGGAAAATAATATCTCTTATTTGTATACGGTTATATTGGATAATAAAGATTACAGTCTGTTTGGTGGAATGGCTGGCACTTTGTCTTTACGATTCCCCAAATCCGATGGTGGTTTACATTCATGTTCACTTGTGGCCATTCCCCAGACAGCTGTTTGTCACACCATAGATAGAGGAGCATTTGTCTGGGTACTGGGAAAAGATAGCAGAGTGAGGAAACAAAAAGTGGAGATAGGAAATATGCTGTCGGGGAATAGGGTAGAAATATTATCCGGACTGAATGTCGGAGATAAGGTTGCAGTAACTCGTCTTTCCTATCTTTCGGAGAATGAAGAGGTACTTTTACAATTATAATTAGAGGGATATGGTTAGAGATATTACAAAGTTTTTTCTGAAAAACAAATCTTTGTCGTGGCTGTTGATGGCGCTTGTGCTGATAGGCGGTTCTGTAGCTTATGTAAATATGGGGAAATTAGAGGATGCCCCGTTTACTATCAAACAAGCTGTGGTAACTACTTCGTATCCTGGAGCATCTCCTATGGAAGTACAGAAACAGGTGATCGATATTCTGGAGGAATCTATTCAGTCATTAGGCGAATTGTATTATCTGAAGACTGATAACAGAGCCGGCTTGTCCAAAATAACGGTGTATGTAAAAAAGGAAATCCGTGCAGATGAAATGCAGCAGTTGTGGGACAAGTTGCGCAGAAAAGTGAGTGATGTACAAAGTAAATTGCCGGCAGGGGCAGGTCCTTCGGTCGTAAATGATGATTTTGGTGATGTATTGGGAGTATTCTATGGATTAAGTAGCGACTGTCATACTTATCGGGAACTGGAAGAACAGGCTGAGATTTTTAAAAATGAACTTTTGGATGTGAAGGATGTGGCAAAGGTGGAACTGTTTGGAGTACAGAACCGGACAATTGAGGTTACTATTAATCCCACTTTACTGTCGAAGAGTGGCTTGACGGTACACGATATTATTTCGGCCTTCGATAAGCAAAATAAAATTGTGGATGCCGGAGCCATAGAGACCGATACGCATCGTTTGAGGGTAGAGGCTGTTGGAAGTTTCTTTAGTATGGAAGAAATAGAAAATCTTACTGTTGTTTCGAAGGATGGAACTTACTTTCGCTTGGGAGAGATTGCTACTTTTTCCGAAAGCTATGTACATCCGGCCAGAAGTAAGATGGCTATAAATAATATTCCGGCAGTAGGAATTGCAATTTCTACCGTTTTCGATGGAAATGTAGTAGAGATGTCTGAGCTGGTCAAGGAAACTATCGGACACTTAAAAGACAGATTACCGGAAGGATTTTATTTGGAGTCAATCTATGATCAAGGATACGAGTCGGCTGTGGCAAACGATGGCTTTGTAATGAACCTGATTATTTCTGTGTTGACGGTTATCGCGGTATTGTTGTTTTTTATTGGCTTTAAAAACGGATTTCTGATAGGGAGCGGATTGATCTTCTCTATTTTCGGAACACTTGTTTATATGAATGCTACGGGGATAGCCTTGCAGCGTATGTCGTTGGCTGCGATTATTATAGCTATGGGAATGCTGGTAGACAATGCCATTGTGGTATACGATTCGGCTTTGGTGAATATGCAGAAAGGAATGCGTAAACGAAATGCAATATTGGCTGCTGTTTCTACTACATCCATGCCTTTGCTGGGAGCAACCTTGATTGCAGTCCTGACGTTTCTTCCCGTATATTTGTCTCCTCATATTACCGGAGAACTTTTGTCTTCATTGTTTATTGTGATTGCAGTTTCATTGTTGTTGAGCTGGGTGTTTGCTGTTACGCAGAATGTCTTTTTTGTACAAGAGTTTGTGCGTCGTCCTCGTCCGGATGAATTGAAGGGAGAGTTGTTTCAGGGACGTATCTATACTCTTTTCCGCAAATTGCTGGCTGCTACAATCCGGAAGAAATATAGAGTGGTAGGATGTATGGTTGTTTTACTGGCCTTGTCGGTCTGGGGGTTCCGTTTTATTCCACAACAGTTTATGCCTTTGTTGAATAAACAATATTTTTCTGTCGATATGTGGTTGCCCGAGGGAGTACGTATCGAAGAAACGGAAAAGCAGGTTACAGAAATGGTTGCTTATCTCAAGCAGAATTCAGAAGTAAAGCAAGTTTCTTCGTTTGTCGGACAAACTCCTCCCCGTTTTTATCTTGCCAATGCTGCTTACGGGCCACAATCCAATTATGCTCAATGTCTGGTAGAAGCTGAAACTCCCGAAAAGGCTCGTGCCTTGCAGAAAATGTTGAATGAAACATTGCCTCTGAAGTTTCCGGATGCGTTGATACGCGTGAACCGTTTCGAGCTGAATTCTATTCCTCAGGCTTTGATTGAAGCTCGTTTTTGCGGAGATGATCCTGCGGTACTCGATTCGCTCACCCAAATAGCTGTTGGTATCATGCGTAATAATTCTAAAGCATTGAATCCTCGCAATGAATGGGGAAATATGGCAATGAATGTACAGGCTGAATACGATCCTGTAAAAGCTGGGAAACTGAATATCGGGCGTTCGGATATGATGATGGCTGTGAAAAGTTTGTGTGATGGGGTTTCTGTGGGTGTTTACCGTGATGAGAACAAAAAAGTTCCGGTTTTGCTCCGTACTCCATTTGAAGAAGATTTTTCACAGAAATCGTTGGAGGATTTGCAGGTATGGAACGGTACACGTTCTGCTCCATTGGCTCAGTTGACAGATGATATAGAACTGGGATGGGAGTATCCTTTGGTACGTACCTATAATCGTCAGTTGTCTATGGCTGCACAGTGTGATGTCAAACCGGGGCATACGATGTCTGAGGTCTTGAATGAAATAAAGGCAGAAGTTAAGCAAATACAATTGCCAGAAGGATATACCTTCTTTTGGGACTCTCAATATAAAGATCAGAAAGAGGCAATGGAAGCACTTACCAAATATTTTCCTTTGGCAATAGTCTTCTTGATTATTATTCTCGTAGCTTTGTTTGGTAACTTCAAGCAGCCGGCCATAATCTTTTTGATTCTTCCTTTGTCTCTGATAGGTATGGTTTTGGGGTTGCTCTGTACCGGTTTCGAATTTGGATTCTTCTGTATGGCGGGATGGCTTGGACTGTTGGGTATGATTATCAAAAATGTAATTGTGTTGTTGGATGAAGTCAATATACAGAGGAGTATGGGTGTTGACCCTTATCATGCCATTATTGAGGCTACGGTGTCGAGAACAAGACCTGTGCTGATGGCTGCTCTTACTACTATTTTTGGAAGTATTCCTCTGCTTTTTGATGTAGTTTTCGGTGGAATGGCAGCTACTATTGTGTTTGGTCTGTCTTTTGCTACTTTACTTACCCTATTTGTAACTCCGGCATTGTATGCTATTTTTTATCAAGTAAAAAAAGAGAATATTTAAAATAAAGACTATGAGTATCAAATTTCTTTATTTCGGTCAGTGGGCAATTATTTTATTCGCTATATTTGGAGTACAAACAGCGTGTGCTCAGCAAAGTGCTTGTTTGCAGGCTTATCGTAATCGGGTAATTGACTACAATCAGGATATTAAGGCTGCTGGATATACTGTATCCTTGCAGAAGGAGAAAGAGAAATCAGCGAAAGCAGATTTTCTTCCTAAATTATCTGCTGATGGTAGCTTCAGCTATACCGGTAATCCGATGGAGTTGCAGGTTGATATACCGGAGATGAATATATCCCGTTCTTGGCAAGGTTCTGATATGAAGTATGGAGCTTCGCTGACTTTGGCGCAGCCGTTGTATCAAGGAGGATTTATCCGTGCAGGGTATGACAAGTCGAAGAAGGAGAAAGAACTGGCTGAGTACGAGCAACAACGTATTACCAATAATACTGTTTACAATGCCGATGTTTATTACTGGAATGCAGTAGCACAGGCAGAAATGGTAAAGATAGCAGAAGAGTTTAAGTCGTCTGTATCACTATTGGTAGATGTGGTCCGTCATCGGGTACAAGAGGAATATACAGACCGTAGTGATTTGCTTATGGCTGAAGTAAAGCTGAATGATGCAAATTATCGTTTGTTGCAGGCAGAGAACAGGAGAGAAGTAGCTCGGTTATCACTGAATTCTTTTGCCGGTGTGGCTCCAGACAGTGTACTTCAAACGGATTCTGCAGTGATATCTTTAAGAGAGATAGATGATAGAAATGAAACGACAGATTTAGGATTGGCTCATCGGCCTGAACTAAGGATTGTGTTAAATAAAGTCGAGATCCAGAAAGCACAGGCGAAAATGGCCAATGCCCAGTTTCTGCCACGGGTATCGGTTGGGATTGATGGAAGTTATATGTCACCGGGTTATAATTTCCGGTCTGATATGGATCCTAACTATGTGGTGTATGCTAAACTAAGTGTTCCTATCTTTGAATGGGGAAAAAGAAAAAGTACTCGTCGTGCTGGAAAATATGGAATTGATATAGCCCAGGAGAATCATCATAGAGTGGTAGATAATCTTCGGCTGGAAATAGAAACGGCTTATTATACATATTCACAATCGATAGAAAAGGTAATCTTTACAGAGAGTTCACTGCAAAAGGCTGCCGAAAGTGAATACTTGGCTATGGAGAAATACAAGGAAGGAAATATCTCTATTGTAGAAGTAATTAATGCACAACTCTATCATCAGGAAGCTAAAGTGAATTACATACAGTCAAAATTAGACGCACAGATAGCTAAGAGTGGATTTGAAAGGGCGATGGGAAGAATAGGATATTAATAAAAGAATAAATAAGATGAAGGATAAAAAGAATAGATTTGCTTTTTTGTGGAACATCTTTCTGTTTTCTGCATTGGGGTGCTTTTCGCTTTTCTTTTTAGTGCACTATACTGATATTCCTGTTCATCATCAGGAGAAATTAATGACAGCGGAAGTTTTTGCATCTGCCATTATTCTATTCAACGGCATTGGATTGAGTCTTAAATACATAGACAATTGGCTGATTCGTACATATCCTTCTTTTATACGAGATCGTAAGTTATTGATTTTATTCTTTATCGTTTCAGCTTTCTTTCTTTTAGTTACGAATTATTTTTTGATGGTTACTATAAAATGGCTGACGGGTAGTCCACATCCGTTTATTGTGGCAGCCAAGGGGATGCGTTTGTTGTCTATTGTCTTTTTGGTAGAATTATTTATTACCGGACAGATGATGGTCAGTCAGTTCTATAAGAATATTGTCGAGATGTATAGGAGGACAAAAGATTTGGAGGAAAGTGCCATAAAGACCCGCTATATGGCTTTGCAAAGCCAGTTAAATCCTCATTTTTTATTCAATAGCCTGAATACACTGGTTGCTGAAATTGAATATGCACCGCAAAAGGCTGTTGAGTTTACCCGTAATTTATCCGATATTTATAGATATATCTTGTCTTGTCAGAACAAGCAGTTGGTTTCTATCGGTGAAGAGCTGGACTTTATCCGTAAATTTATATTCTTGCATCAGGTACGTTTAGGGGATTGTCTGGAGTTGGAGAATGAATTGCCACTTGATGTATACGAATGTTCTATCCCTCCTCTGAAATTGCAGCTCTTGGTGGAAAATGTGGTGAAGCATAATGTGATATCACCGGCTAAGCCAATGGTCATTTCTATTTATGCAGACAGGATTGATGATACAGACTGGCTGGTTGTATCCAACGAAATACATCCTAAAAAAGGAGTTGCCAGTACAGGTAAAGGGCTGGATAATTTGTTGCAGCGCAATTTGCTTGTGTGTCAGAAAGAAATTATTGTAGAAAACAAGGATAATCGTTTTATCGTCAAAGTCCCTATAGTGAATGAGTATGAATGAATTGAGAAAAGTACATGCGGCTATCATAGAAGATGAGTATCCTGCTGCAAGATTATTGAATCATATGTTGACTACTCTTCGGCCGGAGTGGGAGATTACATTGCTGCCCGGTACAGTAGAAGATTCGGTGAAATGGTTTGCAGAGAATCCTCATCCGGATGTGTTGTTCTTGGATATACAACTGACTGATGGGAATTCTTTTCTCTTTTTGGAGCAGGCACATCCCAGTAGTATGATTATATTTACCACTGCTTATGACGAATATGCAGTCCGGGCTTTTGCCGTTAACAGTATTGATTATTTGCTTAAGCCAATACACGAAGACCGTTTGTTGGCTGCTATTACTAAATTTGAGCGTCTTTCTCCGGTAACAATTAGAGAGTTCAATGACCAGATGAATGTAAGAGAGCTGGTTGCATTACTGTCCAAACGCGATGAGTCCTGTTTCCGAACTCGTTTCCTTATTACCGGCAATCGTCATTTTTATACCATACAAGTCGCTGATATTGCATATTTCTATTCGGAATGCAAGATTACTTTTGTGGTTACAAAAGAGGGAAAAAGGCATGCGATTGATTTGTCGCTTGGCAAGCTTGAAGAACAATTGGATGGCCGCCGTTTTTTTCGGGTAAACCGTCAGTTTATTTTATCGGCAGAATCAATCAAGACTATTGAACCTTATAATGGAAGTAAACTGAATATAAGAGTAAATCCTCCTTTTGATGATGCCATTCAAGTGAGTAGAGAAAAAGTCACAGCGCTGAAAATGTGGTTGAATACTTGACGATTGTATCGTGATGTGTGCGATAAAAAGCATGCAGATGTCAGGTTATGAATATGAAGATGGTTATCTACCCAATATTAGGTAATTTAACAAATAGCAGAGAAATAGCCGAACGGTTTGTTGTTTATGTCTGTAATTAAAAATATCTTTGCATATAGTAAAGAGTAAAAAATTAATTTTATTACAATATTTAAAATCTGAAGAAACTATGAGAGTAATTATTGAACCTGATTATCAGTCGCTTTCTCAATGGGCTGCCAATTATGTGGCACAGAAAATAAACAAGGCTAATCCTACAGCTGAAAAACCTTTTGTATTGGGCTTGCCTACCGGTTCATCTCCGCTGGGTATGTATAAAGCACTTATTGAACTGAATAAGAAAGGTGTGGTATCTTTCAAACATGTGGTAACATTCAACATGGACGAATATGTAGGTCTGCCGGAATCTCATCCTGAAAGCTATCATTCATTCATGTTCAACAACTTCTTCAATCATATTGATATCTGCAAGGAAAATATCCATATCCTGAATGGAAATGCAGAAGATTTGGAAGCTGAATGTGCAAATTATGAAAAGCAAATCGAATCATTCGGTGGTATTGACTTGTTCTTAGGTGGTATTGGTCCTGACGGACACATTGCGTTCAACGAACCGGGTTCATCTTTGACTTCACGTACTCGTGTAAAAACTTTGACTACAGATACTATTATTGCTAACTCTCGTTTCTTCGAAAACGATATTAACAAAGTTCCTAAAACTGCGTTGACAGTAGGTGTAGGTACAGTATTGTCTGCTCGCGAAGTGTTGATTCTTTGTAATGGTCACAACAAAGCTCGTGCATTGCAGCATGCAGTAGAAGGTGGTATCACACAGATGTGGACTATCAGTGCATTGCAGATGCATCAGCACGGTATCATTGTTTGTGATGAAGCAGCTACTGATGAACTGAAAGTTGGTACCTACAAATACTTTAAAGACATCGAACGCAACAACTTGTAAGCGTTTATAGGTTTGTGGGTTTGCCGTGTTATCCGAATGCAAACTCACAAACTCATCGACTTATAAACTCATAAACCTATTAATTAATCAGTAAGGAGGATCATGTATGAGAACGAATCTCAGCTCACAAATTTCTTTGAACAGAGTTTCAACCAAATATTATAAGCCGGAGAACATGATCGACCGTTCAGTATTGACTCGCTTTGAAAAAGTTCCTACTAACATTTATGAAACAATGGAAGAAGGAGCCAAAGCGATTGCCGATGAAATTATCCGTAAAGTTCAGGAAAGACAGCGTGAAGGCAAATTCTGCACGATTGCTGCCGGAACGGGAGCTTCATTGAGACCATTGTATGCTGAATTGGTTCGTCGTCATAAAGAAGAAGGTGTAAGTTTCCGCAATGTGGTGTTGTTCAACTTGTTTGAATATTATCCGTTGAGTGAAGCTAAGAATGGCAGTATGAATCAGTTGAATGAACTGTTTGCCAAGCAGGTAGATATTGATGCACAGAATATCTTTACTATGGATGGTTCCATTGCGCAGGATGCTGTCATCGAGCACTGCTCTTTGTACGAACAGCGCATCAATACATTTGGTGGATTGGATATGGTTCTTATGGGAATCGGCCGTGAAGGTAATATTGCCATGAACGAGCCAGGCTCTACTGCTGCCACATCTACTCGTCTGATTCTGATTGATGCTACATCTCGTGCAGAAGCAATTCATAATACAGGAATAGACAATTTGCCTCCTTGTTCCATTACCATGGGTGTGAAGACTATCATGTCTGCCCGTAAGGTATATTTGTTGGCTTGGGGAGAAGAAAAGGCAGATATCATTAAGAAGGCCGTAGAAGATAAAATCTCGGATGCTTTGCCTGCATCGTATTTGCAGATGCATCAGAATGCTTCGGTTTGTATTGATCTGACAGCTGCCGCACATCTTACCCGTATCCAACGTCCGTGGTTGGTTACCAACTGCGATTGGAATGATAAACTGATTCGCAGTGCCATTGTATGGTTGTGTCAGTTGATTAACAAGCCTATTCTGAAGCTTACAAACAAGGATTATAACGAACACGGTCTGAGTGAATTACTGGCACTTTATGGTTCTGCTTATAATGTAAATATCAAGATCTTTAATGATTTGCAGCATACTATTACCGGATGGCCGGGTGGTAAGCCGAATGCAGACGATACTTATCGTCCGGAACGTGCCAAACCATTCCCGAAACGTGTGGTAGTATTCTCTCCGCATCCAGATGATGATGTGATTTCCATGGGAGGTACTCTCCGTCGTCTGGTACAGCAGGGACATGAAGTACATGTAGCGTATGAAACTTCGGGAAACATTGCCGTAGGTGATGAAGAAGTGGTTCGTTTCATGCATTTCATCAATGGATTCAACCAGTTGTTTGATGGCAACCAGAACGAAACTATCCGTAACAAATATGCGGAAATCAAACAGTTCCTGAGCCAGAAGAAAGAAGGAGATATGGATACACGTGATATCTTGACTATTAAGGGACTGATTCGTCGTGGAGAAGCTCGTACAGCTTCTACATACAATCAGATTCCATTGGAAAGAGTTCACTTCCTCGATCTTCCTTTCTATGAAACCGGACGTATTGAAAAGAATCCAATCAGCGAAGCCGACGTGGAAATTGTGATGGATTTGCTGCGTAAGGTAAAACCTCATCAGATTTATGTAGCTGGTGACTTGGCTGACCCGCATGGAACTCATCGTGTATGTACAGATGCTGTATTTGCTGCAATTGATGAAGAAAAGAAAGCGGGTGCAGAATGGTTGAACGATTGCCGTATCTGGATGTACCGTGGTGCATGGGCAGAGTGGGAAATCGAAAACATTGAAATGGCCGTTCCATTGAGTCCGGAAGAATTGCGTGCAAAACGTAATTCAATCTTGAAACATCAGTCGCAAATGGAAAGTGCTCCATTCTTGGGTAACGACGAACGTTTGTTCTGGCAACGTAGTGAAGACCGTAACCGTGGTACAGCAAACCTGTACAACGATTTGGGATTGGCATGCTACGAAGCAATGGAAGCTTTTGTGGAATACAAGCCGCTGTAAATAAAAAATAAGATTGAATCAAATAGAAACTGCTGTTCTGCTTCAGGTGGAACGGCAGTTTTTTTATGCCTGTATTGCGGGTAGAGAAGGAGTGGATGTGGTGGAGAATGTTATCGGAGGTGCTTGTTACAAGAACTGTTTTTTGTCCGACGTCGTCGTATGTACAGTTGGCGCCGTCGATTTTACAGCCGACGTGGTTGTTTGTAGAATCGACGACGCCGATTAAAGATTGAAACAAGTGTTTATTAAATATAAATCAAATCTGAAACGAATTGTTATATAGGCTTGTTTCTAGTGAATATTCCGTTTGTTTAATTCTCTCTGATAGCGTGCTGCATTTTGCAAATGCTTCGTCATATTTTCAGCGAAATTATGATAACCCGAAAAATCTTCTTTTGCACACATATAAAGATAATCATGGCGAGTGTAATTGAGTACACTTTCTATTCCGTCGATAGAAGGAATGCGGATGGGCCCGGGAGGCAGTCCCGGATATTTGTATGTATTGTACGGACTGTCGCACTCAAGATGTTTGTGTCGGATACGTTTCAAGGTAAAATCCTGCAAAGCGAATTTTACAGTAGGGTCAGCCTGTAGTGGCATACCTTTGTGGAGACGGTTGATGTAGAGTCCGGCCACCATTGGTTTCTCTGCTTTCTTTATGGTTTCTTCCTCTACGATAGAAGCTAGAGTAACTATTTCTACCGGTGTAAATCCGATGTGTTGTGCTTTTTTTATTCGTTCTTCGTTCCAGAATCTCTTATGTTCTTTTTGCATTCTTTCTACAAACTGCTCCGGAGTTATTGTCCAATATACTTCATAGGTATCAGGAATGAAAAGTGCCGGAAGTGTATTGGAGTTGTATCCTAAGTGTGCACAGAATGTGCTGTCGTTCAGCAAGCCGGAAAGACTGGCAGAGTCTGCCATAATTTGTCTGGAAACAGTTTTGACCAGTTTGTCGAGTGTGCGCACACTTGGAATAGTCAGTCTGACAGGAGTCTGCATACCCTGTTGTAAGCGATGGAACGTTTTCCAGGTAGTATATGAGGCATCTATCTGGTAGGCTCCAGGGTGTATTTGTTCTGCATATCCCGACAAAGAGGATAGTAAACGAAAACCTCTTAAGGTAGATGCATGCAGTCTGTTCTCAATCTTTGTGTATACAGAATCTATATTGTCGTTTTCGTCTATGTAGAGATAGGTACGTTTTTCTATCTGGAAAGGATGGTTGAATAATAAACAGTATCCGGCAATGATGGTACTCGTCAATATAAAAAATAGGATAAGGAGGACATAAATAGTCTTCTTGTTTTTCATTGGTTTTGTTATTTAATTAATTATTAGGAAGATTAATGCTAAATACATTAAAATCAAAATGTCGTATAAAGTAAGATGAAATTTTTTCATTGATTGCAAAGGTAGCTCATTCCTTTTATTTATGGTTAAAAAAATGTTTTTTTTCTGCCTAATTGAACATTAATATCGTTTATTATGTTATCTTTGCAGAACAGGAGATTTGAACAGTACATTAAACTAAAACTATGATTTTATGAAACAGAAAATTTTATTGGCTATTGCTACAGTTGCAATGGTAGTGTCTGCAAATGCGCAGAAAGTGTATGAAGGTACAAAGTTTACAGATAACTGGTACATTGGATGGAATGCCGGAGGTGTGACTCCTACTACTCATTCCGCATTTTTTAAAGATATGCGTTTTACTACTGGTTTGGAATTTGGTAAGCAGGTAACTCCTATTTTAGGTTTGTCTTTTGAAGCGATGACCTCTATTAATAGAACCGGAAGTTCTACTGCTTTCGATGGAGCTCGTTTGATGGCATTGGGTAAATTCAATTTGAATAACTGGTTTGCCGGTTATCGTGGCGAGCCTCGTTTGTTTGAAGTAGAAGCTGTCGGAGGTATCGGATGGGGTATTGATGTGATGAACCGCGGTTATTGTGACTGGGACTATAGCTATATGGCCAGCAAGTTCGGTCTGAACTTCAACTTCAATTTGGGAGAATCAAAAGCTTGGACTTTAAGTGTAAAACCTTCTCTTGTATATCGCATGGATGGGCATCGTGCTTATTTGTTGAACGTAAACAAGAGCAGTGTTGAATTGCTGGCAGGTGTAACTTATCATTTCCGCAACAGCAATGGCAAACATTATATGACATTGGCAAATGTATGCGATCCGGCAGAAATGGATGCTTTGAATGCGAAAGTAAATGAATTGCGTCGTGAAGCTCAGGAAAAAGAAGCATTGCTTGCTGCCGAATCGGTTAGAGCAAACGATTTGCAGGCTCAATTGGATGAGGCTAACAGAAAGGCTGTAGAGTCTATGGAAAAGAATACTGTTTCACCGGCATGGGAAGCTATTATCACCTTCCGCCAGGATGAAGTAGTGATCAGTGAAAACCAGCATCTGCTTATCGAACGTATCGCTTCGTATATGGAAAAGAACGAAAAAGCTACTTTGACAGTGAAAGGTTATGCATCTCCGGAAGGACCGGCTGCAGTAAATACTCGCGTAGCACAGCAGCGTGCGGATGCAGTGAAGAATATGTTGGTAGACAAATATAATATTGATGCAGCACGTATCACCGCAGAAGGCCAGGGAGTAGGTGATGTATTCTCTCGTCCGAAATGGAACAGAGTAAGTATTGCTACACTCAATGTAGGTGAATAAAAGAAAGATATATCGTTTAAATTCGGGAAATACTCTCCTCACTTTTTGAGGAGAGTATTTTTTTATTTGTACAATAGATTGTTTTCGGAAAAAAACAGACCTAAAAAGTTTGTTGATGTAGATATAAACTGTACTTTTGTTTGCTAAGTTGTAAAGTGTAATTAAAGTAATAAACATTATATCACAATGAAAGAAATAGATTGGGCTAATCTGTCATTTGGTTATATACGGACAGATTACAATGTACGTTGTTATTACCGCGATGGAAAATGGGGAGAATTAGAACTTTGTTCTGAAGAAACTATCAATATCCACATGGCAGCTACATGTCTGCACTATGGACAGGAAGCCTTCGAAGGTTTGAAGGCTTATCGTGGAAAAGACGGTAAGATCCGTATCTTCCGCCCGGAAGCCAATGCTGAACGTCTGCAAAGCACTTGTAACGGTATTTTGATGCCGGAATTGCCTACAGAATTGTTTTGTGAGGCTGTACGTAAGGTGGTAAAAGCTAACGAACGTTTTATTCCTCCTTATGAAAGCGGGGCTTCTCTGTATATCCGTCCGTTGCTCATTGGTACAGGAGCACAGGTGGGTGTACGTCCGGCTACAGAATATTTGTTTGTAATTTTTGTAAGTCCGGTAGGACCTTATTTTAAAGGTGGTTTTGCTACAAATCCTTATGTAATCATCCGTCAGTTCGACCGTGCTGCTCCGTTGGGTACAGGTACTTATAAGGTAGGAGGTAACTATGCTGCCAGTTTGCGTGCCAACAAAATGGCTCACGATGCCGGATATGCCAGCGAATTCTATTTGGATGCAAAGGAAAAGAAATATATCGATGAATGTGGTGCAGCCAATTTCTTCGGAATAAAAAATAATACTTATGTCACTCCGTTGTCTACCTCTATTCTTCCGTCTATTACAAACCGTAGTCTGATGCAGTTGGCAGAAGATATGGGAATGAAAGTAGAACGTCGTCCTATTCCAGAAGAAGAATTGGAAACATTCGAAGAAGCTGGAGCTTGTGGTACAGCAGCTGTAATCAGCCCTATCGGACGTATCGATGATTTGGAAAATCATAAATCGTATGTTATTGCGAAAGATGGTAAACCAGGTCCAATCAGTGAAAAGCTATATAACAAGTTACGTGCTATTCAGTATGGTGATGAGGCTGATCCTTACGGATGGGTAACTGTATTGGATTGATTTTAATGTAAAGACTTTCTAATATAATAAGAAGAGGATAGAATGAACAAGAATAAGTTTCTTGTGTTCTATCCTCTTCTATTTTTATAAAGTTTGTATTCCTTTATATTTTTCCTTCTATCCACGCATCAATCAGCCGGCGTGCGATGCTGAGTTTCTTGGGAATTTCCGGCAGATTGTCTCGGGTATAGAAAGCTCCTGCACTTAATTCTTCTTCCTGCAGCTTAATATTTCCGCTTTCGTATTCGGCGGTATATCCTATCATAATGCCACTTGGATAAGGCCAGGGTTGGCTTCCAAAGTATTTCAAATTACGGATGCAGAGTCCTGTTTCTTCCATCACTTCCCGATGTACGCATTCTTCCAGTGTTTCTCCCGGTTCAAGAAAACCTGCAACCAGACCTTTGAATGTGCCTCTGAAGTTACGAGCATGTACAAGAAGGATACTATCTCCTTTTTTTATCAGTACAATGACTGCAGGCGATATGCGCGGATAAAATTCCTGGCGGCATTCCGGACAGCGTTTGGCTATGGGAGAGACTTGTGTGGTAGGAACTCCGCACATCGGACAGTAGCGGCTGTTCTTGTCCCAGTTCAGTATTTGTGATGCTTTTCCTGCCATTTTATATTCGTTCAGTGGAAGTACGTCGAAAGAGGCTCGAAGGTCTTTCATCATGCACGGGCTGGATTCATCTCCTGTTACTGGAGTATGGATGAGATAAGTTTTGGCGGGAAGATTATTGATTGTTCCAATGCTGTGTACGGTACTTCCTATAGGAATGGGTACCGGTGGTTGCGCATCAAAAGGGATGTGATATCCGTCTGTATGCTTTTCTACCAGTACTTGTCCGCTGTTGAATACAAACCAACCGCAGATTTCATTATTTGTTGCATCTTCCATAATCTTGCTTTTTTATTGAGGCCAAAATTATAGAAAAATACAGTGATGTGTAGAGGTGATTTCCTTTTTTTATTCATGTATTATAATGGGAAAGTGCTTGTTTTCTCCTTTTATCCGGAATTTACGGCAAGGAGTTGGGTGAAAAATAGAATGTTATTATTTAATTTGTACGATTATATCGTAGAAGCGATAGAAGAGCGAAAATTAAATATAATTAAATGGTATTTATTATGAAATCTATAATGGTAGCAGCATTGTGCTTAGCTGGTAGTTTACAATTGATGGCTCAGGAACCTTTGCAAGACTGGGCAGGTTTGGAGAGATATCAAGAGGATAATAAAATGGTGCAGGGACCGGTAAAGGCTGTTTTTATGGGAAATTCAATTACTGACGGTTGGCCGGTTGCAGATCCGGATTTCTTTACTCAGAACGGATATGTAGGCAGAGGGATAAGCGGACAGGTTTCTGCACAGATGTTGATGCGTTTCCGTCAGGATGTGATTGCATTGAATCCGCAGGTCGTTGTGATTCTGGCAGGGACAAACGATATTGCTCGTAATGATTATGCAATGACTCTTGAGCAAACGTTCGATAATGTAGTCTCTATGGTACAGTTGGCACAGGCCAATCAAATTAAGGTAGTGCTATGTTCTACTTTGCCTGCTTTTCAGTTTGGATGGCGTCCGGAACTGAAACCAGCAGAAGATATAAAGAAACTGAATGCGAAGTTTAAGGAATTTGCCGATGCACAGGGTATTCCTTTTGTCGACTATCATTCGGCAATGAAAGATGAGCGTGATGGATTACCTTTAAAATATTCGGAAGATGGGGTGCATCCTACCGTAGAGGGGTATAAGGTGATGGAAGGTCTTGTTCAGAAAGCTTTGAAAAAAGTAATTCGATAATTGTTGCGATAAAGGGTATGGATACGATGGAACTGATTATGTTGGGTACAGGGAATGCTGCTGTCACCCGCTGTTATAATACATGTTTTGCCGTTCGCATGGGCGAAAGGGTGTTGCTGGTTGATGCCGGAGGAGGAAATGGAATCTTGGTTCAGATGGAGAAGGCAGGCTTGTCGCTGGCAGATGTGAAAGATATGTTCATTACTCACGCACATACCGATCATATCTTGGGAGCGGTATGGGTTATTCGGATGATAGCTCAGCAAATGCAGAAGGGCAAGTATGAGGGAGAGTTTCGGATATATGGACACGATAAAGTGATAGATGTACTGTCGTGGATTTGCCGTGCGACACTTCCGGCTAAGATTGTAGCTTGTATAGAGAAGAACGTTCGTTTCTGCGAGGTAAAAGACGGTGAGCGCTGGGAAGTGGCAGGAGCAAGTATGCAGTGTTTTGATATCTTGTCTACTAAAGAAAAGCAGTTTGGCTTCCGTCTTGAACTTCCCGGAGGAAAATCATTGGTCTGTCTAGGAGATGAGCCTTATAAAGAACAGAACCGTTCTTATGTAGAGCATGCAGACTGGTTGCTTTGTGAGGCTTTTTGTCTGTATGCAGACAGAGAAGAATTCAAACCTTACGAAAAGCATCATAGTACAGCTCTGGATGCCGGAAGACTTGCTGAGCAATTGGGAGTGAAAAATTTGTTGCTGTATCATACAGAAGACAAGACTTTGTCTGTGCGTAAGGAAAAATATACGCAGGAGGCTGCTCAAGAGTTTAAGGGCAATGTATATGTACCAGACGATTTGGAGAAGATAGTTCTATAGCCTTTTCTGTCTTGTATTGAAAGTACAGACTGAAACTGAAGGACAGAAAGAAAGGGAGTAAAGCAAGTGTGATATATTGTTTTACTCCCTTGTTTATTTTTGAAAGAAAGTATTTACTTCATTCCTTTCATGGTAAGCTGGATACGTTTACGCTCTCGGTCTATACTTAGTACCTTTACCCGTACATGCTGGTGAATGCTGACTACCGATGTCGGATCGCTTACAAACTGGTCGGATAATTGAGAGATGTGTACCAGTCCGTTTTCCTTGATTCCGATGTCTACAAAACAGCCAAAGTTCGTGATATTGGTGACAATACCCGGCAACTCCATTCCTTCCTGCAAGTCGTCAATGGTACGTACGTTCTTGTCGAATTCGAAAACCTGTATTTTCTGTCGTGGGTCTCGTCCGGGTTTATCGAGTTCCTGCATGATGTCGGTCAGTGTAGGAATACCTACAGTATCGCTTACATAGTCTTCTATCCGGATACGTTCGCGAAGTCCTTTGTCGCGTATCAAATCAGCTACTGTACAATGCAAGTCTTTTGCCATCCGTTCTACAATTGCATAACTTTCCGGATGAACCGCAGAATTATCCAACGGATTTTCTGCTTGTGGGATGCGTAAGAATCCTGCACATTGTTCGAAGGCTTTGGCTCCCATACGAGGAACTTTCATCAACTCACGGCGCGAACGGAATGCACCGTTCTCTGTGCGATAGTCTACAATGTTTTGTGCCAGGGTAGCTCCCAATCCCGATACATACGTGAGCAGATGCTTGCTGGCTGTATTGACATTAACCCCTACCAGGTTTACGCAACTTTCTACGGTTTGGTCTAAGGCTGCTTTGAGTTGTGTCTGGTCTACATCGTGCTGATATTGTCCAACACCAATGGATTTGGCATCTATCTTGACCAATTCAGCCAATGGGTCAATCAGCCGTCGGCCGATAGAGACTGCGCCACGTACAGTTACATCATAATCAGGGAATTCTTCCCGTGCTGTTTTGGAAGCCGAATAAATGGAAGCTCCGTCTTCGCTTACAACAAAGACTTGTACTTCCCGGTCGTAGCGTTGTGAGGTGACAAACTGTTCTGTTTCCCGGCTGGCAGTTCCGTTACCAATGGCAATGGCTTCTATCTTGTATTGTTCTACTAGTTTTACCAGTTTGCGGGCGGCCAGACTGTATTCCGATTTAGGTGGATGGGGGTAGATGGCTTCGTTATGAAGCAGGCCTCCCTGTGCATCCAGACATACAATTTTACATCCGGTACGGAATCCTGGGTCGATTCCCATCACTCGTTTCTGTCCTAAAGGAGGAGCCAAAAGCAGTTGACGCAGGTTGCCGGCAAATACACGGATGGCTTCTTCATCTGCCTTTTCTTTACTTAATGCGGCATACTCTGTTTCGATAGAGGGTTTAAGCAGACGCTTGTATGCGTCGCGTACAGCTTCTGCCACCTGACGGGCACATTCATTGTTGCCACGTACGAATTGACGTTCCAGACGTGTATTGCATTCTTCTTCGTCCGCCGGTGAGATGCTGACCTTCAGAATACCTTCCGATTCTCCCCGGCGGATAGCAAGCAGACGGTGTGATGTACAACGCTTCAACGGTTCGCTGAAATCGAAGTAATCGCGATATTTGGCTGCACTTTCCTCTGTCTCTTTACCTTTTACTACCTTGGCTGTAATGACAGCCTGGCGACTGAACTGATTGCGCATCAGGTTACGTGCCCGTTCGTCTTCGTTTACCTGTTCGGCAATGATGTCGCGAGCTCCTTTCAGTGCTTCTTCTTCGTCTTTTACATCTCCTTTTACAAAGGTACGTACCCGTGCGGAGAGATTATTTTCCCGTTGCATCATCAACAGCATAGCCAGAGGTTCCAGTCCCTTTTGTCGGGCAGCTTCGGCACGGGTTTTTCTCTTGGGTTTATAAGGCAGATAGATGTCTTCCAGTTCGGTACTGTCCCAGCAATCAGCAATGCGACGCCGCAAATCATCAGTCAGTTTACCCTGTTCTTCAATAGTCGACAGGATAGTTTCCTTTCGTTTGGCCAGTTCGCAGAGCTTTTCGTAGCGAGTATGGATATCGCTTATCTGTACTTCATCCAGTCCTCCGGTTGCTTCCTTACGGTAACGGCTGATGAAGGGGATGGTAGCCCCTCCAGTCAGCAGTTTTAATGTATTTTCAATACGGTGTATAGGCAGCTTCAATTCTGCTGCAATGAGTTGGCTGAATTGTTCCATTAATATTATTCTTTCACAATATCTTTAAGTTTAATACTTTGGAAAGTCATGTGTGCGACACTACTTTCATAAAGAATACCAATTGTTTCTTTATCCACCATTGTCAGGCAAGAGTATGCCCAGTTCTCTCCTTCATCCAATAACAGTTGGTGTTCCGGGCTCCAGGTATATCCTCCGTCAAGACTGATTTTGATGGTTATATTTTTTCGTGCGTTGGTCATGTTGGGATTAGAGAAAATAAGAATATCTTTTCCTAATACATTATCCTTAGCCTTTACATTGATGAGGCTCGCCATACATACCGGCTCTATCAGAGCAGTACGCGATGATTCATGCTCTTTCCAGGTTTTTCCTAAGTCGGTAGTCGTATAAACAGCTCTGCTTCCTCCACGGTTGTCTCTCATGTTCAGCATAAGTGTACCGGGACTTACTTCTGCTACTTGTGCCTCTGTAGTGTTGGTACGTGCATGCTGATGGATGTGCCATGTCTCTCCCTGGTCTTTGCTATACATGATACCGGCATTAGGAATACGGTCTTCACCGATATACTGAATAGGGAAGACTAAGGTACCATCGTCCATTGTAATACCTCTTCCCGGACCTTGCAGCAAAAAGTACCATTCCGGTTTCTTTACCTGTTCTGTGATATTGATAGGTTTCGACCATGTTTTTCCATCGTCTGTACTTTTAGCCATAACCAATTGGGCAGTATGATTCAGATCCATTCCCGGATGTGAACTCCACCATGCACGCTGATTACCCATGCCGTGTGTCCATGCTGCAACAATCCAGATGGTATTGGTTTTTGTATCGACTAAGATAGACGGGTCGCCCACACCGTTTTGTGCAGCTGGCAGACCTCCATATTCTCCGAAGGACAAAGGCAGACGCATCTTTTCCCAGGTCTTTCCGCCATCGGTACTTCTACTTAATCCCACATCGATATGTTCTTGTAAATCGACACTGCTGTTGTAACGTACATCGTATACTCCAAGCAATGTGCCTTTGTTTGTTGTAACCAATCCGGGAATACGGAAAGTAGCCGAACCATCATCGCCGGCATGGCGGACTCCAACTCCCAAACGGCGTATTACATCTTTTTGCTCCACGCTTTTGCAAGGGATAATTTTTCCATCTGCCTTTACCTGACTGATATCTGCCATAATTTTAGTATGCAGTGAAGCCGAAGGCTGCATCTCTATACTTACCCAGAAGAAATTGTATCCAGGGAAAAGCTTTTGTTCTCCTTCCAGTACTACTGTATTTTTCTTAGGCGATACAGTTGACTTCAGAATAGAATACGAAGGATTCGCGCTCAAGGTCTGTCCAGGTTTATGGCTGGAAATATATTCTACTGGAGCAAAACGTTTTTGTTCTCTGTCTTGTGAAGCGTCTGTTCCTGCATAATACAGTTTCACCGCTTTGATTTCGGAGAGAGGTACGTTTTTGTCGAAAGTAATCTCCATATTGTTCAAGGTACGTGTTTCCTTTGCATCTAAACGCATATAGAAAAGTACATTGTCCTGTCTTTCTATCAGAATAGGAATCTGAGGCTCTTTTACATAAAGAGTGTCTTCTGCTTTCATTTCGGAGATAGCCAGTATTCCGAAAAATAATACTAACAGTTTTTTCATGGGTTGTTTTTTTAAGTTTGTTTCAGGTTGGGATAATAAATAAAGTGCAATTTATCAAGAAAATTTCAAACTAGCAAGGCTGATACTGTAAATATGGTACACCATTAAAACTCTTTTCAGTTGCCAGCTTGGATTAAAATACTTACTTTAGCAAATCATCATTTTTATATTGACCATGAAAATAAAGAATTGTTTTGTCTGTATGATGGCATTTTTAGGTATTGGATATACCCCTGTTTCTGCTTCATCCGAAAAAGAAGTGACATTGAAACTTATAGAAACCAGTGATGTACATGGATGTTATTATCCTTATGATTTCATTCGCCGCCATTCTGTGCAGGGAAGTCTGGCGCGTGTCAGTGCATTGGTAGGAGAGATGCGGAAGACATATGGAGACCGTCTGATTCTGATGGATAACGGAGATATTCTGCAAGGACAACCGGTAGCCTATTATTATAATTATATAGATACCACTTCGGTGCATGTGGTAGCAGATATGCTGAACTATATGCATTATGATGTGGCTACAATGGGAAACCATGACATTGAAGCCGGACATGCCGTGTACGACCGATGGGTGAGCCAGTGTAAATTCCCTGTACTGGGAGCAAATATTATGGATGTGAAAACCGGAAAGACTTATCTTCCTCCTTACAAGGTAATTGAGAGAGAAGGGGTAAAGGTGGTGGTGCTGGGAATGATCACTCCTGCTATTCCTTCATGGTTGCCCGAGCAGTTGTGGAGTGGGTTACGGTTTGAAGATATGGAAACATCTGCCCGTAAGTGGGTAAAGTGGATACAGGAAAAAGAAAAGCCTGATGTCTTGATTGGCCTTTTTCATGCCGGACCGGAAGGAAATAAGTTGGATAATGTTGTAGAAAACGGTTCGGGAGATGTAGCCCGTCGGGTACCGGGGTTTGATGTAGTGTTTATGGGACATGACCATGTACGTACTTGTCAGAAGATTATTAATGAAGCAGGCGATTCTGTATTGTTGGTCGATCCGGCTAATATGGCGAAGGTTGTAGCCGATGTGACGGTAAAAGTCGTGAAAAAAGACGGCAAGGTAATACGGAAATCAGTTGAGGGCAAGTTGGCTTCTGTAGACCGTTATGCTCCCGATGAGGCTTTCTTGAAAACATTCGAAAAGCAGTATCAGGCTACGGCCGATTTTGTATCGCGTAAAATAGGACGCATCAATAAGACAATTACCACAAAAGATGCCTATTTTGGCCCTTCTGCCTTTATCGATTTGATTCATCAGTTGCAACTCGACATCACAGGAGCAGATGTCTCGTTCTGTGCACCACTTTCGTTTGCGGCTGAGATTAAGGAAGGTGATATTTATGTGAGTGATATGTTCAATTTGTATAAATACGAGAACATGCTTTACACCATGACGCTGACCGGAAAGGAAATAAAAGATTTCTTGGAAATGTCGTATGCCATTTGGACGAATCAGATGAAATCGCCCGACGACCATCTGATGCTGCTGAACGAGAAAGATAAAGGTTTTGGACGCTTCAAGAATCCAAGTTTCAACTTCGATTCGGCTGCAGGTATTCTTTATACGGTAGATGTCACCAAACCGCAAGGAGAAAAAATCAACATTCGTAGTATGGCCGATGGAACACCTTTCCGCATGGACAAAATGTACAAGGTAGCAGTCAATTCCTATCGTGGCAACGGAGGAGGTGACCTGTTGACTAAAGGAGCGGGTATTCCTAAGCAAGACTTGGCAAAACGTATTGTATTTGCTACGGAAAAAGACCTTCGTTATTACTTGATGAAACGTATTGAAGAAGTAAAAATACTCGATCCTCGTCCGCTGAATCAATGGAAATTTATTCCGGAGAAATGGGTAGAACCGGCTGCTAAAAGAGATTATCGCTTGCTGTTTGGGGAAGACCGATAAAAGACAGAATGCACTAAAAAACGTGACTTGTATCGAGAGCTTACGATACAAGTCACGTTTGCTGATGATACAAGTATCGTTGCCTCTCGATACAAGTCACGTAATATCACGTGTCGGTTATACTCTTAAAGTATCCGATGGCTTATTTTAAGTCGACTACTGTAATGCCGGCTCCTCCAAACTGCACATGCTCGTCCTGGAAGTGTGCTACTCCCGGTGCGGTACTCAGATACTGACGGATAAGCGTCCGTAAGATACCGGTTCCGGTTCCATGCAAGATACGTACACGACTCATGCCAACCAGGATGGCATCGTCTATGAAATAAGTGACTGCCTGTATTGCTTCGTCTCCCCGCATTCCCCGTACGTCGATGTCTTGTTTGAAGTTTAGTTTCTTTTCGTACATCTGTTCCTGAGTTGCACTGCTCACAAATGTAGTTTTTGTTTGCAAAGCCGATTGTTTGGGAGCTTCCGTGCGTTCCAGACGCTCTGTCTTTACATTGGTCTTCATCAGACCAAACATTACCACTGCATTTTTCCCGTTTATCTCAAGCACTTGTCCCACGCTGGTTTGTCCTTTGATGCGGACATGCATACCGACTTCAATAGGGAGAACCTTCGGAACAACAGGCTGTGCAGCCGGTACATTCTGCTGCTTGGCTTTTTTATCCTTCTTCCGTTCCTGTTTTTCACGCAACTTTTCCATTTTGCGGGCAATCTTTTCCTCCATTGCAGCTTTTTCTATTTCTTCCACCTGCTGACGGAAGTCTACCAGTTCTTGACGTGCCAGACGAGTACGTTCCTTTTCTGCCTGTGCCTCTTTGATGGTACGGATGGTATTTTCAATCTTTGCGTTCGATTCCTGCAACAAACGTTCGGCATCCTCTTTGGCTTTCCGTAGGATTTCCTTCCGGCTCCGTTCCAGTTCTTCTATCTCGCGTTCGTAGCGTGCAATGGTATCTTCCATATGCTTTTCCCGCTTGCGGATATTCTGGCGTTTGGTTTCCCAGTAACGCTTGTCGCGTACAATGTCCTGCAAATACTTGTCGCTCTGTATATATTCACTGCCTACAATTTCCGAAGCATCGGCAATAACCTCTTCCGGTAAGCCGATTTTACGTGCAATTTCTACAGCAAACGAACTTCCCGGATTACCAATCTGCAGTTGGAACAAGGCACGCATTTCGTGTCTGTCGTATAGCATAGCTCCATTGACTACCCCTTCATGTTCCTCTGCAAAATGTTTCAGATTTTGGTAGTGAGTGGTAATGACGCCGAATGTCTCTCGTGCATTGAAGCGCTTTAATACAGCCTCTGCGATAGCGCCGCCGATTTGTGGCTCTGTACCTCCACCAAATTCATCAATCAGAATCAGACTTTGTCCGTTGCAGTATTTCATCATATTCTTCATGTTGGTAAGGTGCGAAGAATACGTACTCAAATCGTCTTCGATACTTTGCTCGTCGCCGATATCAATAAAGATATGACTGAATATACCCGCATGACTCCGTTCGTGCATTGACACAGGCAAACCACACTGGAGCATATATTGCAGGAGACCGACTGTTTTCAGACAGACAGATTTACCTCCGGCGTTCGGACCGGAAATAAGCAGGATGCGCTGTTCGGGTGTGAGTTCGATATCCAGAGGAACTACCTTTTTATTATGCTTGGCAAGCGACATTTGGAGCAATGGATGTATCGCCTCCATCCAGTCTACTACTTGTCGGTTTTCAAAAGAAGGTTTGCAAGCTTTGATATCAATACTGAATAAAGCCTTTGCCCGGATAAAGTCGATTTCTGCCAAGAACTCATAAGAGCCAAGCAAAGCCGGAACCTGTGGGCGTACGATGGAAGAAAACTCGGTGAGAATTCGTATAATTTCCCGCCGTTCTTCTCCCTCCAGTTCGCGGATGCGGTTGTTGGCTTCCACCACTTCTGCCGGTTCTATAAAGACAGTCTTTCCGGTAGCCGATTCATCGTGTACGATACCTCGTATTTTGCGTTTCATGCCCGGTGCTACAGGTATTACCAGACGGCCGTCTCGCATGGTGGGAGTAACATCCTTATCTACATATCCCTCCGATTGTGCAGAGCGGAGAATACTGTTCAGACTTCGTGAAATGCTGCTGGTTGTAGCAGACAGTTCGCGGCGGATACGCAATAGTTCTGCCGATGCGTTGTCTTTTATTTTTCCGAACTTATCCAATATATTATTGATACGTGTGATAAGTTGTGGAAAGACCATAATGTCTCCGGCCAATTCGTGGAGTGCAGGATAAGGAGAGTTTTCACCGGATGTTTCGTCGTCTTCATCGGTTTGCTGAAGAAAACGTACAATGTCCCGGATAGTTTCCAAGGAACGGCGCAGGTCGAACAATTCCTGTTCGTCCATATACATACCTTCTACGCGTATGCGTTTGAGGGAAGGGCGAACATCGAAGAAATACTGATCTGGAAATTCATCTTCTTCCTGAATGATACGGATAAACTCTGTTACTTGTTCCAGACGGCGATTGATTTCATTATAGTCATCGGAAAATGCCATTTTTTCTGTCCGTTCTTCACCCAGTGTACTCAGGCACTTTCCTTTTAATAATTGTCGGATTTGATCGAATCCTATTTTCTGCTCAAAATTCTGAGGGTATATCATGCTTTTATTTGGTAAATCATGCTTGTTTTCGGGTACAAAGGTACGATAATAAAAAAAAATAATCAAAAAAGCTCCAAAATATTTGCAGGTTTAAAAATAATGCGTACCTTTGCATCGCTTTTGAAAAACAAAGCAACTCTCAAAAAGAGTTTTGGAGAGGTGGCAGAGTGGTCGATTGCGGCGGTCTTGAAAACCGTTGTACCGCGAGGTACCCGGGGTTCGAATCCCTGTCTCTCCGCAACAAACGCTGAAAATCAGCAGATTGCAAAACAAACACCCAGTTTTACACCCAAGAATGTAAAGTCGGGTGTTTTTGTTTTATTTAAGATAATACAACCACTACATAATAAAAGAGTAGCGATATTAAAAGAATCCGATGAGAAAAGACTAATATTTATCTATCCATTTAGTTTGATTTTTCAGGACTTTACATCGTCCTGAAAGTATTTGTTATTGTATTCCAACGTCAGGAGTGGATTATAATACAAGTTTTTTGTGTGGATAGAATTTCGTTTTGCTTAATGTACGAAAGTACTTATCTATAAACGCATGAAATATTAGCACAATGAATCATTGGAAATCAACTTTGGCCGTGATAGGAATAGGCCAACTCATATCTATTTTAACAAGTACGATTGTTGGCTTCTCCATTATTTTTTGGATTAGCAACGAATTTAAATCCCCGACAGCTTTATCTCTGGCTATTTTAGCTGGATTTTTACCACAATTTGTATTAGGCTTGTTTGCCGGGGTCTATGTTGACAGATGGAATCGAAAGAAAACGATGTTTTATTCGGACTTGTTCATCGCGTTCTGTACCCTATGTCTTTTTATTGTGATAACCAAGGGTTATAAAGACCTTTCTTTTTTTTATCTATTGACTGCTTGTCGTTCAATAGGCAGTACGTTTCATGCACCTGCTTTACAGGCAAGCATCCCTCTACTGGTTCCCAAGCACCATCTTGTCAGGGTATCAGGTTTGTACCATTCCATTCAATCCTTCAGTGAGGTGATAGCTCCCGTTGTAGGGGCAAGCCTCGTTGTTTGGCTTCCCATACAGTATATTCTGCTCATAGATGTGATCGGAGCTGTTGCTGCTTGTCTGACCTTACTTTGTGTCCAGATTCCTTCTCTTCAAAAAACGAAAGTTCTTCCAGATTTCAAAAAAGAACTGACGGAATGTTGGCATACCTTGCGGCGTACAATGGGCATTTTGCCTTTATTCGTATGCTTTACGCTGGTGACTTTTGTCCTTATGCCTGTTTTTACGTTATTTCCTTTTATGACGCTTCTGCATTTCAACGGAAACATTTTGCAAATGGGAGTTGTGGAAATGGGTTGGGGCTCAGGGGCATTGTTGGGCGGTTTAGTACTTGCCTGTAAGGCTTTGAAAAGCAAGCAAACATTAGTGATGCATACGGCTTATGTGATATTGGGATTGTATCTGATTAGCGCCAGTTATTTACCATCAAGCGCATTTATAGGTTTTGTTTGCCTAACATTTACAGGAGGCATAGCCTATTCCATTTACCATGCGCTTTTCATCGCTATTATTCAGCAGAACTTGGCTTCGGACATGCTTGGACGGACTTTTTCTCTCATCTTTAGTTTGAGTACCTTTCCATCAATGCTGGGTATCGTAGCTTCAGGATATTGGGTGGAAGCATGGGGTATCACATCCGTCTTTATGATCAGCGGATGGGTTATCTTTCTGATTGGAGTGGGTGCAAATTTTATTTCTTCAATCAAGCAGTTGGATAATTACGCATAGTATTATTTATTAAAGAATTATTATATGACAAAGAAAGAACACACTACGATTACAGAGTTATTTCAAGTTTTGGACTTGTTGGAAAGCCTGGACATGCAGTTTTGGTTGGATGGAGGCTGGGGAGTGGATGTCTTGTACGGACAGCAAACCCGCTTGCATAGAGATATTGACATTGATTTTGATGCCAATTATACAGACCAACTCCTTGATCTTTTGCAGGAGAGAGGATATCAAATTGAAACAAATTGGTTGCCCACCCGTGTGGAACTGTATAGCAAAGAATTAGGCTATATTGATATCCATCCTTTTGTCTTGAATGCGGACGGCACTTCCAAACAAGCCGACTTGGATGGAGGCTGGTATGAATTTCAACCGGACTATTTTGGAACAGCAGTCTTTGAAGGCAGAAGCATCCCTTGCATTTCTGCAAAAGGGCAACAAGTATTCCATTCGGGCTACGATTTAAGAGAGAAGGATATTCACGATTTATCTATAATTAAACAATGTATAACAACAATGAGCCTAACAATTAGATAAGAACAAGAAAATGACAGAAAAACAAATTGTCTGGTATATCTTACTTACAGAAGTAAAGATAGACAGTGACACCCAGTCTGTCACATCCCTGAGTGTAGCTCCATTGGCAGTCTTGCCGGAATTCCAGCGTAAGGGAATTGGGGGGGATGTTGATTCAGTAAGCCCATCAGAGGGCAGCACTTTTGGGTTACGGCACAGCAGTCGTATTGGGGCATAAAGAGTATTATCCTCGATTTGGCTATCGCAAGGCTATCGATTTAGGAATTGAATTTCCTTTCGAAGTCTCTCATGAATATTGCATGGTGGCTGAATTAATACCTGGAGCTACTGAGAATGTGAAAGGTATGGTTTGTTATCCAACTGACTTTAAATAGTTTAACAAGTAAAATTCATTATATAACTCGGACTGGGTATTTCAATTTCCCAGTCCGTATTCTGATAGTACTTATTCAATTGGAAGATTGTGTTGCTTCAAGAATGAAAGTTTATCCCAATACCCTCTTTGAAAGACGATTTTGTTATCTTTTACATGAAAAAATCCGCATCCACGAAGTCCAAGAGAGTCTTTCCATTCCATGATAGCCCATTCGCCATCTTCAAAAATATTTTCCACCATACAAACCATTTTAGCAGTGGCAAATTCATTCACAAACATTTTGTAGATTGATTCTTTACCTATTATTGGTTCGTTTGCGACTTGATGATTTACTGCATTAGTAGCATACAGCTCTGCTATATGATAAGCATCTGCTTTGTTAAAGCAATCTATCCATTTTTCCAAAACTTCTTTAGGCTTCATTTTTTATAAATTCTTAGGATTTTGATTCTGTAATAAAAACAATCTGTTTGGATGCATAGATACTTGATTTTATTAATAATAGGCTATTCTATATTCTAAATCCTCTGGATTTTTGCTCTCTCTGCACCGAGTTACGTAGATTCTGCTGTAACTTTTCCCATTGTTCCTTAAACCATTGTACTATGGGTTGTCGGTTTATGGTCAGCATAAGCTTACCACTATCCATCGGATGTTTCTCAACCCTAAAAATATCATTCTTGATGTCAAATTTCCACCTGTGTTCTTCGGAATAAATTTTGCCACTACATTGTATGGATTCTTTCTTTGTCAAGAGGTTTTCTATCATGTCTTTGGTAAACCCGATAACAGCGCATAATTTTTCCATTCTCAACATCTCTTTGAACATGGGAAACCATTTGTGGGCTTTTTCAAGCAAGGTGCTCAATCGTGATATTTCCTTGTCTTTGGCTTCAAGTTCTTGATTATGTATTCTTTGAAGATTACGAATTTGTCTGCTATGCTGTTCCTGTATTTGTTGTATCTGAATTTTTAATTCATCAGTAGCTTTGTCCCGTTTGGTAATTTCCTGATGTAGCTGCTCGATGTGATGTTCCAGTTCTTTCAGCTTACCGCTTCCGAAAAGAGAACCTACACCGCTTGCTATGGCGGTAGCAGCATTGGTGGCTGTTTTCTTTAGTTTGTCCGTGCGTATCTCTGCTTTTACCTGTTTGAGTTCCTGTTCGGCAAGGCTTACTTGTTGTTCCTTGTGTCGCTTGGTTTCCTCTATACGTTGCAGTTCGGCTTTCTGCTTCTCAATGATGAAATCATTTCGTTCCAGATGCTCTTTACCTGTGACAGCTTTTGCCTGTCCACGTTCCATCAGGAGAATATCGGAAGCAAGGGTCTGCATGGTTGCCATATCCTCGTCATTGAGCTTTCGGCTCTTTCCAGTTTCATGGTTCATCCAGTCGAATACGACATGAGCATGATAATTTGGTTTGAACCATCTGTTACCGACTTGGAAGCTCTCCTTGTCTTCTGCTTCCGGCTGACCGTTCAGCCAATGCCCTTCGTCTTTATGCAGGAAAATCTGTAGCGGAGTGATGCCCCAGCGTCTTTGGCACTCTTCACCGAATTTGCGTACATCAGCCAGTGTGGTGTCCGGTCTGATAAGCA